>Ga0255095_1000116_pt1 | contig 47897 bp, 33 predicted proteins | sample Colum_Law_RepC_8_2_FD_188435 | JGI IMG/M metagenome (GOLD analysis project Ga0255095, IMG submission 188435) | Freshwater microbial communities from Columbia River, Oregon, United States - Colum_Law_RepC_8d | ecosystem: Environmental > Aquatic > Freshwater > River | place: USA: Oregon...
GTTTCAAGTGAAGGCCCCAGAGTATTCTCTGGGGCCTTTTTTGTTGGTATCCACGGGTTGGAGAACTATTTTGGATTGGGGGACTATTTCGCCTTGGGTCTGAAGGCTTTCAGTCGGTGTTCATGAGTTTCCAGTCTTGGTCCGCCAATCAGATCGATGCAATAAGGTATTGCGGGCATCACGGCATCGAGGCACTCCTTGATCGCCTTGGGTTGTCCTGGCAGGTTCACAATCAGGCATTTGGCGCGAATACCCGCCGTTTGTCGGCTCAGGATTGCGGTTGGAACCTTTTCCAGTGATACCTTCCTCATTAACTCCCCAAAGCCGGGCATCATTTTCTCACAAACGTCTGTTGTGGCCTCCGGCGTGACATCCCTGACGGCCGGGCCGGTTCCACCTGTCGTAATGATCAGGCAGCAGTTAAGTTCATCCGACATTCGTCGCATTTCCAAGGCAATCAATGGTCGATCGTCAGGGACGACTTGGTAGATCAGGGACCATGGGGAAGTGAGCACTTCGGACAGATAATCCCGAATCGCTGGCCCCCCAAGATCTTCGTATTCACCTCGACTGGCGCGGTCTGATACTGTGAGCACCCCAATGTGTGCAGTTGTTTCCATATGAGTCAACTTTCACCTTGTTCCTGGTCCGGTCTCAGAATTTTCCCACTCCGAAATTCCTGACCTGCACACCGTCAAAAGCTTCCCAATCATGGCAGTCCGTCTATGATGCGGCAACCCTGTGGGCGTCCAAGACTAAATTGTTGAACCAGAATACTCCCCTCAGTTCCCTCCACGCAGGTCGTATTCCCCACTCAATACGGCACCGCTGAACACAAAGTTATTCGAACAATGTCTAACACAACTTCACTTCCGTCAGGCGCCCCGGCGTTTCTGGATTCGCCGAATGAAGGACTCGGGAACGGCGCTGCCGGACATGGTGCTGGTCAAGTCATCAACGCCAAGCCGCGGGTTGATATGGGAACTCAGAACGTTGAGTTCGCAGAATCACAGTTGGAGAGTTACCTGCGCGATCGCAACTCTGTTTCTCCTGACTGGAGAGATTATTTCGACGAGTTGCAGGTCGTGGACTCCGGTCTGACACCAGAAAGTTTGCAGGCACCGTTTCAGGCAGAGAGCATCTTTCATAAGTCGACTGAAGTTCGAGTTGATCCTTCGACTTCAGATGCGGTCATTCTGCAGGAACGCCTTGATCAATTGATTCGCAGTTATCGCGTTCGCGGCCATATCATTGCCAAGATTGATCCGTTGAATGCTGAGCGTCCGAAGCCGGCAGAACTTGATCCGGCATTTTATGGTTTCACTGAAGAGCACATGAATCGAAAGTTCTCGACTCAATGGGCAGGTGGGCCTGATACTCAGACGCTCCGTCAACTTGTAACGTGGATGCAGTCGACTTATTGTCGATCAATCGGTGTGCAGTTTATGCATATCGACAGCATGCAGGTGCGACAGTGGCTTCAGGACCGTATGGAGCGAACGGCGAACCGACTGAAACTGTCGCGGTCAGAACAAGTGCGAATCCTGGAGCGGCTGAGCGACGCCGTCGTTTTTGAAGAGTTTGTTCAAAAGAAATACGTTGGTGCAAAAAGCTTTTCGCTCGAAGGTGCCGAGAGTCTCATTCCGTTGCTCGACATGGCGATTGAGCGAGCCGGAAGCCAAGGGACAGATCTGATCGTCTTGGCGATGGCTCATCGCGGTCGCCTGAATGTGCTGGCAAATATCATGGGCAAGAGCCCATCGAAGATCTTCCGAGAATTTGATGACGTGGATCCTCAGTTGAAGATGGGCCGTGGTGATGTGAAGTATCACCTTGGCTACAGCTCCGATCGCATGACGTCGTCAGGACAGAATGTCCATTTGACATTGTGCTTTAACCCAAGCCATCTGGAGTTTGTTAATCCGGTTGCTCAGGGTCGACTACGAGCAAAACAGGATCGAAACGAGGATTTTGATCGTCGTAAGAGCTGTGTGATCCTGGTACATGGAGACGCCGCGTTCGCTGGTGAAGGTGTCATTCAGGAAACGTTGAATCTGAGTGAGCTGCCTGGGTATCAAACTGGCGGGACAGTGCACATCGTCGTTAATAATCAAATTGGCTTTACGACATCTCCATCGGAAGCACGGTCGTGTACTTATGCGACCGACGTTGCTCGGATGTTGCAGATTCCGATCTTCCACGTTAACGGTGAAGATCCGGAAGCTGTTGCTCAGGTTGTTCAGTTGGCAATGGACTTCCGTGCGAAGTTTCATCGCGACGTGATCATCGACATGTATTGCTTCCGTCGTCGCGGTCATAACGAAGCCGATGAGCCTGCATTCACTCAGCCGACGATGTATCAGGTCATTCGAAGTCGCCAGACAGTTTTCAACAGCTTCCTTGAGTCTCTCGTCGGCTTGCGCGAGGTGACGAAGGAAGAGGGAATGGAGATCGTCGCGCGTCGAGGGCAGGTGCTGGAAGCAGAGTTGCTCGAAGCTCGCAAAGAGGGCTTCAAGTATCTGGAGGACAGCGGCGGAGGGATGTGGAATGGTTATTTCGGCGGATCTTCCTCAAAGGCCGATTCTCCTGTGACCGGAGTTCCCGCGGATACGATTCGCAAGGTAATGAATACGCTGACGTCACCTCCGGAAGGGTTCAAGCCGCATCCGAAAATTGAAGCGGTTTTGGAATCCCGACGGAAGATGGCGGCTGGTGAAATTCTCTTTGACTGGGGTGGGGCAGAAATGACTGCCTTCGGGACCCTCGTACAAGAGGGGACTCATATGCGGTTCAGCGGGCAGGATGTTCGTCGTGGAACATTCAGTCATCGCCATGCCGGACTCTACGACTTCAACGATGGGCGAGTTTGGATTGGTCTGCAGCAAGTGGCTGCCCGTCCTGAACATGTTGAGATCTACAACAGTCCGCTGTCGGAAGTTGGCGTACTTGGTTTTGAGTACGGCTATAGCCTCGACTGTCCGGACGGACTTGTGATCTGGGAAGCTCAGTTCGGCGACTTTGTCAACGTTGCACAGGTAATCATCGATCAGTTCATTGCCAGTGGTGAAGACAAGTGGAAGCGACTCAGCGGCATGGTGCTATTGCTTCCTCATGGAATGGAAGGGCAGGGGCCGGAGCATTCCAGTGCACGACTGGAACGGTTCCTTGCCATGGGGGCTGAAGACAATATTCAGGTGGCCAATCCGACGACTCCAGCAAATTATTTCCATCTGTTGCGGCGGCAAACGCTTCGGCGCTGGAAAAAGCCCTTGGTCGTGATGACTCCAAAGAGTCTCCTTCGGTCCAAGGACGCGACCTCTCCGCTTTCGGAACTTGTCAGTGGACAGTTCCAGGAAGTGATTCCGGATACGACAATCCCTGCAGAAGCCGTTCGTCGAGTTCTGCTCTGTTCTGGAAAAGTTTATTACGATCTCGCGAAGTACAGGGAAGACAACAAAATCACTGATGTGGCAATCATTCGAATTGAACAGCTGTACCCATTCCCTGCGAAGGCTTTGGGAGAGGCTTTGTCGCAATATTCGGAAAAGTTGTCACTATTCTGGGTGCAGGAAGAAGCACGCAACATGGGGGCGTGGGGCTTCCTGCGAATGAAGTATGGGGAACGCCTGCTGGACCGGTATCCGTTCCGAGGTGTATGTCGTCCTGAGTCTGCCAGCCCGGCCACGGGTTCCGCGACCAGTCATAAAATTGAACAACAGACAATTCTTAAACAGGCATTTGAACTCGAATGAGCACTAAGGAAATTGAAATCAAGGTTCCGGCCGTTGGTGAATCCATCTCCGAAGTCTTCATTGGAGAGTGGTATGTCGGCGAAGGGAAGTTCGTCGCAGCCGACAAAGAAGTGGTCGGACTTGAGACGGACAAGGCAACGTTTGGAGTCCCTGCGCCAGTGGGTGGAGTTGTCACTCGCATCCTGAAGAAGGCCGGTGAATCCGCATCGATTGGTGAAGTAATTGGGTATCTCCAGCCTTCTGATGCACCGGTCGCGACTGCTGCTCCGGCTCCGTCGGCCGCGCCAGTCGCTCCTGCACCAACGGCCCCTGCAAAAGCTGGTGGTCATGTGATGCCCGCCGCTGCGTCCGAGATGGCAAAGAACAATCTTCCAGCAGGCTCGGTTTCAGGCACTGGTCCCGGTGGTCGTGTGCTGAAAGAGGATGTGATTCGTACCGTTCAGGCTGGTCCTGTACGAGTAGGCGGAAGCCGCGAAACTCGCAACGTGCCTCTCAGCCCGATTCGTCAGACCATTGCCAAACGTCTGGTGGAGGCTCAGCAGACAGCCGCATTGCTCACCACGTTCAACGAAGTGGACATGTCGGCAGTTAAAAAGCTGCGAGAATCTTACAAAGACGTGTTCGAAAAGAAATACGGCGTAAAGCTGGGATTTATGTCGTTCTTCGTGCGAGCCGTTGTTGCTGGTCTTCAGCAGTTCCCGGCACTCAATGCACAGATGAACGGCAAGCAGCTTACGCACTTCAACTACTGTGACATCGGAATTGCCATTGGTGGCGGCAAGGGACTTGTTGTCCCCGTCCTGCGGAACGCTGAGAACATGAGCTTCTCAGATATTGAGCTTGCGATTGTGCAATACGCTGTGAAGGCGAAGAACAACCAGATTACGCTGGAAGAACTTGACGGTGGCACGTTCACGATCACCAACGGTGGCGTTTACGGTTCGCTGCTTTCGACACCGATCGTAAATCCGCCGCAAAGTGGAGTGCTTGGGATGCATGGCATCTTCGATCGTCCAATCGCGGTCAATGGCGAAGTTGTTATCCGGCCAATGATGTATGTCGCATTGACGTACGACCATCGAGTCGTTGACGGTCGCGAAGCGGTTTCCTTCCTGAAACTTGTGAAGGATCTGATTGAAGATCCAACGCGGCTGATCCTGGAAGTGTGATCACGTTTACGGTTAGCGGGGGATGTGAATCCTCTGATTACGCGGTGCACGGAGAATCCGGGTACTGATGTCCCCGCTCGCCAAAGTCTATCCCGCACAATGAATTGCTTGAACCAAATACGCCGCTGGAAGAACAAGTGTCTTCCGGCGGTTTTGCTTTCACGCTCTTGCAGGTAATTTTCGAAATGTCTGAATCATTCGATCTGATCGTTGTTGGTGCTGGCCCTGGCGGCTATGTCGCGGCCATCCGTGCCTCTCAATTGGGGATGAAAGTTGCTGTCGTCGAACGCGAGCAGAAGCTCGGTGGGACCTGCCTTCGAGTGGGTTGTATCCCCAGCAAGGCACTGCTCGAAACCAGCGAACTCTACGAACAGTCTCAAAAGCACTTTGCCGAACGAGGCCTCATCGTGCAAGGCGTGACGCTGGACATCGCAAAGATGATGAGCCACAAAGATTCGGTCGTCAGCACGCTTGATGGCGGTATCCAGGGCCTTTTGAAGAAGAACAAGGTTGAGCGTTTCTTTGGACACGGCAAGCTGAAGGGCGGCGGAGTCGTCGAAGTCTCGGGTAACTCACCTGCAACCATCACCGGCAAGAAGATTCTGATCGCCACAGGCAGTGTATCTTCATCTCTCCCGGGTATTCAGCCGGACGGAGATCGCATCGGTACCAGCACGGAAGCCATCGCGTGGCCGGAAGTCCCCGAGCACCTCGTTGTCATCGGCGCCGGCGTGATTGGGTTGGAACTTGGAACTGTCTGGCGTCGGTTGGGTGCGAAGGTGACTGTTCTGGAATATCTGCCTCGCATCCTGCCGGGCGTTGATGAACAGGTTGCCAACGAAGCGAAGAAGATATTTGAAAAGCAGGGCCTGACGTTCAAGCTCGGAACGAAAGTCACGTCCGTCACAGCCGCCGGCAAGACCTGTACCATCACAATGGAAGGTGCTGAGCCGATTACATGTGATCGAGTGCTCGTTGCTGTCGGTCGCAAGCCGTGTACGGACAATCTTGGGCTGGCGGAAGCCGGAGTGCAAACTGACAAGCGTGGCTTCATTCAGGTCAATGCTGGATATCAGACCACGGCTGCTGGTGTCTACGCGGTCGGCGACGTCATCGGCGGCGCGATGCTGGCACACAAAGCCGAAGAAGAAGGTATTGCCTGCGTCGAGAAAATGGCGACTGGCCACGGTCACATCAATTACGGCACCATTCCCGCCGTCATTTACACGTCTCCGGAAATCGCATCAACTGGAGCCAACGAAGATGCTCTGAAGGCCGCCGGAATCAAGTACAAAGCCGGTCGTTTCAGCTTTGCCGCCAACGGACGAGCTCGTGCAGCAGGTCATACCGACGGCTTCGTGAAAGTCCTGGCCGATGAAGCCACCGACCGAGTTCTTGGAGTTCACATCATCGGTGCTCACGCGGGAGAATTAATTCACGAAGCCGCCGTCGCCATGGAATTTGGAGCCAGCGCCGAAGATATCGCCCGCTGCTGCCACGCTCATCCAACGCTATCTGAAGCGGTTAAGGAAGCGGCCATGGCTGTCGACAAGCGAGCAATTCATTCGTAGGTCGGGAATTGCCCGATCAGTATTCGCAGGTTGAGTGTGGATAGCTTGCGCCGAGATCCGCGGCGACAGTTAATCGCTTTGCTCATCACGGATTGCCACACTCTGATTCCGCGTGGTCAGCAAGGTGTGGCAGTCTGTGGCGAAGGATTGCATCGTGGTGGCGTATGTGGCCAGCCAGAATGAACGCCAGTGCACGAACAGAAGTTGGCGATCCGCTCATGATGCCCATGCGGCTCCATGCAGCAGCGGAAAGGTTTCGAATCAACAGGATGTTAGCGCGACGGAGTGATTCGAAAGACTCAATGATATCTGCCAGCGGAGCAGGGCGTTCCTCAGAGGCCTCTGCAAAGAAATGCTCGTCAAATCCCGGCAGTGGAGTCGTGTCTCCACGAGCGATTCGCAGCAATCGATAACCAAAGATTCGTTCGCCGTCCACAAGATGATCGAGGACTTGTCTGATCTTCCATGTGTACGGCGAATGGACAGCTGTCGCTTCGGATTCAGAGATCTCGTGCCAGTACGCAGGAATCTCGACCAGTTGCTGTTCAAGTACGTTCAGAACATCGTTTTCTGGTACGAGGCTGATGTAGCCAGCAAAGAAATCTGAGTACTCATCCTGAGAGGGACGCATCGACATATCTTTCTGAACATGTTTCTCGGGAGGGGCAATAAATCCAAAGATGAGGAAGCGGCAGGGGCCGTTCAGGGGTTCCTGCAGGTTTGCTATGGCAGGATATCAGCTTTGGCGGCACCGCCGAGGTGATTCAACTTTATTTGCGGCGTTTAACCTGCCAGCGAGTATGAGGCTTAGTCCCCTTCGCGACATGCATCGCTGGAGGAGCGGAGAATTCTGAGTGCATTTTGTTGGCCTGCTCAGCATTGATCGAGCCAGAGTGAATGTGAAGCAGGTATCTCAGCATCAGCGTCTCTTGTTTTTTGGTCAGGATCGATGACTTCATGCACGGCGATGCGCAGAGCCAGCCGTCATCGCGAACATGCCAGCCGGTTGGCTGGCCGGGATTCGAGGGATGATCGAAATAGGTAATCCCTTCGATCTGATTGCCGTCGCGATTAGTCGGGCCGCTGTAGTCAATCCAGCGAGCGGATTGCTCGAACAGTTTCTTCTCCGATTGAGTTCCCTCGCTGCTCGTCAGAACGCCGCCGCCAAAGACTGCCGAGAGGGATTTCGCGACTCGAACCGCAAGGAATCCGAAGTTTGTCTTTTCAAACTCGAGCGACTCTGACACTGGCACAAAGCGGCTTTGAAGTTCCAGAGTGAACTCGTTCTTTGCGGCAAGCGGTCGGACTTCGCAGATCAATTCCTGCTTCAACAGCGGAGCCGGATCGTGACCATCGAACCAGCCGAGTTCTACGGCCATCCGGCAAGAATCATCACCGTCATCGTATGCCAGCCATTGAAGCTGCCGAATCACGGCTCCTGAAGTGTTGCCCCAGAAATCAATACCCATCACCTTATGATGAGCAAACCAGATCGACTGATGATGATCATGATCCGGCGCTCCCGGATGTCCCATGCGGGTCAGCAGTGCACCGGAGGGGGAGACGACTGGAAAGAAAAAGGGACGAGGGTAATCGTCCCCAAAGTTCCACCGCAGGATTTCGCGATCATCTATCGAGACAGATGTTTGGTGATTGGCAAGCGGCGTGATTTGACATCGAGGCACGTTGTGCATGAAAGTCCGTTTCCTCTGACTTGCCGATCAGCATCCCAATCGCAAACCGTCCACGTACTGGACTCGATCGCTGGCGATATAACGCCGGGAAGTTCCGAAGCAGATATGATCACGGTGCCACTTTTGTAGATCTACTTCCCACCGCTTCGCAGGAACAATTGTCCCAGCGCGGTTGGCGCGCTGCCGTAGACCTGCTGAATCGCTCGTGCCGCGTCTGGGTTTGTTCGTAATTCACCAACCAGTTGTTGGAACCGCGCCGGGCCGCCTTGAGACAGGAGGAACTTCACCAGCAGATAGCCAACATCACCGACTTCTTCAGGGGCCAGAGTTCCGTCATTGAACAGTTTTCCGGGATCATCAATTGTCGCCACAGCCTGTCCTGCACGATTGGGAACGGCTTTCACGTAATCAGTGTTCTCTTCAACGCCGGATTCCAGCAGTCCGAAACCCTGCTTCAGCCAGTCTGGCAATGTGGATCCGTCCCGTGTCAGATAGCACTGGCTGATCAGGGACTTCAGCAGTTGCTCGGCCGATAAAGCGTCTGCCGATTGAGTATCACCAACGTCGTGCATCGCGATGTAAGCCGTTTCAAAATTTGCGTTGAGCACAGTGTGGCCCGAGACGGCCTTTGGAGTTCTCCGTCCATTCATCAGAACCGTATTGAATTCTTCGTAGTCGAATCGTTCAGCCGTGACAAAGATGGCCAGTCGTCCGCGAAACGCCTTTTCTCCGGCAGGCAGGCTGTAAGTGGAGGCCAGTTTCGTCAGATGGGCTTCAGCTTTTTCGCCGAGCTCCTTCAGACGATCTTCCGATGCTGTTCCGTAGAGATAGAAATTGCTTGTGGTCGCGGAGACGCCTTCTGTCTTGGGGGACACTCGCTTCCACAGTTCCGCCGTTTGCGTAATTCGTCGTTCAGCAAACTCCGCATCCGTCATTGAAGCCAGCTTGGCTGCTTCCATTTGTGCTTCGGTAGGCACGATCTCGCGCAGCGAAGCCTTCGCATCCTCACCATCGAAATGGGCGCCTTCGCGGATCCATGTTTCAAGAGCCAGTGCTTGCGATTGCTTAAGCTGAGCCTGTCCCGCCGGCATCTTCAACGGTTCCTGCCGCAGGACAAGATCGACAATGTAACTTTCGTCTGGCTTGCCGGGCACGATGGTTGTGCCCGTGGGGCCGCCTTGCAGCAATTGTTCGAATGTTGTGAAACCGAAATTGCCGCGAGGATTGTTTCCTGAATGACATCCCATGCAGATATTCACCATCCATGGTGCGATATCCTTTGAGAAGGAAACAGTCTCTGTGCCATCGGCCTTCACAACGGTCACTGGAGGTTTCTTGACAACCATCGAGTCACCAATTGGTGCATCCTGATCTTTGCCGTCGAATGCAGCCCCTTGTTCAATCCAGCGAGCGATCGTCATTATCTCAGCGTCATTTAGTTTGGCGCGCCCTTTTGGCATCCTCTGTTGTTCGTTCTCAGCGACCATGCGAAGAACAAGACCGCTGCGTTGCGGGATGCGAGGAACAACCGGGACTCCGCTTCGTCCTCCCTTGGCAATCATGCTGTACGTATCAAGGCGGAGATTAGCGCTGGCTTGTGCTTCGCCGTGGCACTGGAGGCAGTTTGCTTTCAGGATTGGAGCGACTTCCTGTTCGAAGCTTACGGGGATCAGATTCTTCGCCTTCTCGAGGGCGGTTTTGAACGTTGCGTAGGATCGATCTTTTTCGTCCTCTTCAATCGCCAGTTCCTTAATGCGTTCTTCGGTCTTCTTGATCAACTCTTTGGCCTGATCAACCTCCTTCTTTTTCACCATGCCCTGAACTTCTTTCAACTCTTTGCCCAGCGCAGTGAGTTCCTTCTTCACTTCAGGGGGCAACGCGCAACGTCCCTCTGACGCAAAAATTGAAATCGTGATCGCGACGAGGGCTGACAAGCGAAGCGTTCGAGAGATCATAAACGGTATTCCAAAAACCGACTGGAGAGGTGAGGTCTGGATCAACATGGTCCGACGGAGAAGAAGGACCACAATTCTTCCTGAGTTTCGATGCAAAAACTGTTCAGATCAACACTGTATGGGGAATACACTGCGAAACTGCGGTTGAGACGTCAGCTGCAGAACTTTTGAAAGTATACCCTTTGACTTTGCAGAAATGCCATTCTTTATGGTCGGTAGAGACATGGCAATCGAGTCTCCCCGGCTAAGTGTCGGATCATGGGCAAGGCCGTTTCGGGAAGAGAACCGTACAATCGCGATTCAGGCATAAGATTGGCCTCCTCCTCAATCAAAATGCGGTTTCACTTTGACGACACCCTCAGCCATGCTTAGACTGTTGGTCCTCCCTACGCGCCTTCCCAGCCATGTGTTCTTCGGAAAACCTACCGTGATGGCTGTTTATATCACACCTGTAATGTCTCTCCGCCGCACAGTTGTTCTGGCTGTCGCTTGTTCTTTCGGTGCGCTCATCGGCTGGCCCGAAGCGTCCGCTCAGGAACCCATCATTGATCGACTTGATGTGGCGAATTTCAGGCCGGGACAAAAGGCAAACGTTGTAGTCAATGGTAAGCAATTGATGGGGGCGAGTGGTCTATGGACGCCGGTTGGTACGCTTCGACCAAAAGAAGGCTCCGATCTTTCGAAGGATCAGCCAGTTACCTTTGAAGGTGATGTAAAAGTCGACGCTGTGCCAGGCATTTATCCGGCAAGAGTGGTCACAAATCATGGTTGTTCGGAGGCCGGTTGGTTGGTCGTGGATGACTTACCGTCCATTGCTCTGACACCTGAAAGCCAGGATCGTGCTGTTGGTCAGGTGGTCACATTGCCATGTTGTGTCGAAGGGCAGCTCAATCCCGTCTTGTCGAAATTCTTCCGTGTTGCATTAACGGCTGGCCAGTCGGTGAGTGTGGAAGTGCTGGCTCGCCGACTGGGTTCGGATCTTGATCCGGTTCTCCGAGTGACCGGTCCAGATGGTAACGAGATTGTTTACCGCGATGATCTGCCTGGTGCTGAAGGAGATACACAACTTCAGTTCACGGCCGCCGTTGATGGCGAGCATCGAATCGAATTGCGAGATGTGCGTTATTCAGGAGGTGCCCGTCACTTCTTTCATCTCCGAATGGGAAAGATGTCGCTGGCCAGTGCGACAATGCCGCGAGTTACTCAGGTCGGTGGGAAAGTTTCTTTGGTTGGTAGTTCGGGAGAGGTTGTCGGCGAGGCTTCTGCTCAGGGGTCCGCTGATCTGCCGGCTTCATTTGTGCCGGTCTCTTTTCGACCAGCCGAGGCAGATGCGAGTACGCTTGGGGCAGTACTTGTTACGACAAGTCTGTCGCAGAATGAAGTGGAGCCGAACAATGGTCGAGCTGAAGCCACGGTATTGGCGGCGGAATCGCAGATGCTGACCGGAAGCTTCAATGCAAAGGGAGATTCCGACTGGTTTAAGGTGACCGTGGCCGAGCCGACAGCTCTTTTGGTGGTAACTCGAACTCGTGAGCTCAGCAGCCCCACTGATGTGTGATGCTTGAACTTTACAACTCGGAAGGTGGGAAGGTCGCAGAGAACGATGATGCGGGGCCGCGAGATGCGGAACTTACGTTCATGCTCCCAGCTGCTGGTGATTTTTTTCTGAAGGTCAGTGAGATCGCGGGGCGGGGCGGTTCGGAGTGGATCTATGCTCTGGACGTGTTTCGAGGGCAAAAGGCCGTCAAAGTGACTGCTCCGGCCGATAGAGTGAATGTGCCCAGAGGTGGCAGTGCTGCGATGCTGCTCGCGGTGAGAAGAATTCATTACGATGGTCCGCTGAAAGTGGAAGCTGTCGGGCTGCCGGCAGCGCTGACAATGTCTCCATTTATGATTGGCGGAAAGCAAAGTGCCGTGCCTGTTGTCCTTACTGCGAAAGATCCTGCCGCAGCTGCATCCGATGCCGACTGGGGACCAGTGACTCTTCGCATTACAGCACCGGATGGTGTTGGCATGCCGCCGGCTGAAATTCAACTGGCCCCGCCAGCTCCAAAGAAAGCTGATGCAGAGCTGTTTCGAAGTGCCCGAGTCAGAACCGATCTCTTTGCTGCCGTTCAGCCTGCAGTTCAGTTTTCATTGTCGGCAGAGCCCTCAAGTCTCAATGTCACACAAGGTGCTGCCGCAACAGTTGTCGTGAAGTCGACTCGAACCGCTGAATGGACGGAGCCGATTGAAATCGCCCTTGCAACCCCGGCTGATCAACTACCGGCTGGAATTACGGTGACGGGTGGGGCGATGGCTGCAGGAGAGTTGGCAGTCACGATTACTGCTACCGCTGATGCCCCAATAGGACCTTTCACTGTTTTCCTTCAGGGAAAGTCAAAGAAGGATAAAGCTGAACCTGTTCATCCAGTTCCGCCAATCGTTGTCGAAGTTGTTACCAAGTAGATTAATGGGTTATCGATTTCTGTTTTTTGAACTGCCCAAAGATCCCACCCATGAGTTGCTGATACGGCAATCCTCTGAATACTAAAGTTCCCGGAAAGTGCGTATTCAGGCCAACGCCTGCCTACAAAGAATCGCAAACAAAGGCCTCGTCACTATGTTCCGCTTAACCTGCCTGTTGTTGACGTTCGTAATTGGTGTTTCAGCCTCCATTGCTGCTGAGCTACCGACTCTATCGCTCTCTGTTCAGCCAGCTGAGATTGCTCTCGTTGGTCCTCGCGGTGTGCAGCAATTGATTGTTACTGCGAATGGCGATGCTGCAACAATTCACGATGCGACAGGGCTAGCAGAGTATCGGACCGATGACGCTGCGGTCGCTGTCGTTGAAGGCGGAGTTGTAAAGGCTAAAGGAAATGGTGCCACGACGGTGCATGTGATGCGTGGTGGCCAAACGGCATCGGCCAAAGTCACAGTATCGAACTTTGACATGCCTGCCCCGGTTTCGTTTCAAACTGAAATTTTGGCATCACTGACAAAGTCGGGTTGCAATATGGGGGCCTGTCACGGTTCTCCGTCTGGCAAAGGCGGGTTCCGTCTATCTCTTCGAGGATACGATCCTAACGTGGATTTGGTGACATTGAGGGGCGAGTTCTTCAATCGGCGTTCGAATGTCCTGAGCCCTGATGAGAGCCTTCTTCTTCGAAAACCGCTGATGGAAGTGGCTCACGGTGGTGGTCGTCGGCTGCAGAATGGAGATCCTAGTCATCGAGTTTTAAGGGACTGGATCGCTGAAGGAATGAAACTGGACTCGGACGGCGCTTCCACGTTGTCACGCATTGAACTGCTGCCGTCTCCAAGAGTGCTCCGAGATGGCGCTGATCGACAGCAACTGATTGTGAATGGCTATTTCAGCGACGGATCAGTGCGGGATATCACTGCGCTCACGGCGTTTGATTCGTCGGATGAAGGCATTGGCATGATCTCACCGTCTGGTGTGGTCTCGCAGCAGGGGCGTGGAGAAGTGACGGTTCTGGCACGCTACCTCGACAAAGTGTCTACAACTCAACTCACTTTCCTTACCGAACGTCCCGATTTTCAGTGGCCGAGTCCGGCAGAGACGACTGAGATTGATCGACTCGTATTTGGAAAGCTGAAGCAGCTTCAGATCCAACCCTCAGAACTATGCAGCGACACGGACTTTCTTCGCAGGGCAACTCTCGACCTGACTGGCCGCCTTCCGTCTTTGGAGGAATCTCAGCAGTTTCTTGCAGATCAGTCTCCAGGCAAGCGTGCTGCTGTCATCGATCGATTACTTGCGACCGATGATCATGCCCGATTCTGGTCTATGAAATGGTCTGATTTGCTTCGATCCAACAGCAAGAAGATGACTCGAACAGGAGTCCACAAGTTTCGTCGGTGGCTGTTTGATGTCGTCAAGAATGATGTTCCATTGAATCAGTTTGCGCATGAGCTGTTGACCGCCACTGGCAGCACTCAACAGAATGCTGCTGCGGCGTATTGGAAAGCAAGTCGAGATGAAATTGACGCCACGGAAACGACTGCACAGTTGTTTCTGGGGATTCGTATTCAGTGTGCGAAGTGTCATAACCATCCGTTTGAAAAGTGGACTCAGGATGACTACTACGGCACAGCAGCCGCTTTCATCCGCGTGGGGCGTAAGGAAACCGGTCTCCCGGATGATGAAATGATCTTTGTCAAAGCTGGTGGAGAAGTGACCCAGCCTCGTACCGGGAAACAAATGAAGGTTCGACTGTTGATGCAGGGGGATGTCGATGTTCCTGCCGATCAGGATCGTCGAGTTGTTTTTGCGGATTGGCTGACGAAGAACGACAATCCATTCTTTGCCCGTTCCCTCGCAAATCGTATCTGGGGCCATGTTGTGGGTAAGGGGATCGTCGATCCCGTTGATGACTTCCGAGATTCGAATCCGCCGTCTAACCCTGAACTGTTGAATTATCTGGCTGGCGAGTTGGTGAAGAGTGGCTTTTCCTCACGCCACCTCATCCGCACAATCATGAACAGTCGGGTTTACCAATTGAGTTCCCAGAGAAACAAGTATAACGCAGATGATGAGATCTACTTTAGCCACGCGACAACTCGCATGTTGACAGCGGAACAGCTTCTCGATTCTATTTGTGCAGTGACCGGTTTGCCGGAAGACTTCGCAGGAATGCCTGGCGGTACCAAAGCCGTTGATCTGGTTGACCCGCCTGAAGGACACAAGTTCTTGCAGGTCTTTGGTCAGCCTCAGCGAGAGCTTCCCTGTGAGTGTGAGCGATCCACGGATAGCAATCTGTCTCAGGCCCTTCAGTTGATTAACGGGCCGACGGTACACAACAAATTGCGGTCTGATGCAGGGAACGTGCATAAGTGGGTGGCCGGCGGAAAGTCGGATGCCGAGATTATCGAACTTTTGTATTTGACGGCGTTGAGTCGGCCTCCGCTGGCTGAAGAACAGCAAACAGCACAGAACCACATCAAGGCCAATGAAGACCGAACGCGGGCTCTGGAAGACATTGCCTGGGCTGTAATCAACAGCAAGGAATTCCTCTTCCAGCATTGAGGCATTTGCTGGGTGTTAGGGGGATCTGGGGAAGCATCTCAAAGGTTGCCGCGTTTCCATGGAGAGTTCAGGTCTCCCTGTAGTGATCCACAGAAACAGTGGTGTCACAGATGTGGGATTCAGGAATGTCCGGACCGCTGTCGTGCAAGAGCCTGCAGGGAAAGATGCAGCGTTGCGAGGCTGTCTTTGGAACCTTTATCTAATACACAGTGAATCCTGCGATTGATGATGTGCTTCCGGAGGGGTTACTCGATTTTGTGATTGTGACAGCAGAGCAAAACGCCCTCGAATTGGCCGAGTTTCTGCCTTCGAGGTATGCCCTTGCGGCAAACGGAATAGCATGTCTGGCAAGGACGCTCAGTCGTGATCCGGATGATGTCTCGAGAGTCTGCGACACGTTTGATGAAGGCGCTGTGCAGAGCCATTTCGCGAATGCTGGCTTCTTCAGTCTCATGGCAATTGATGACGCAGTAATGCGATTCGTGCTTGTCGTTTAGCCCAATCGTCCGAACTGCTGATCCAATGTGCCACGGCTCAAGGTCAAGGACGTTGGGCGACCATGTGGGCAATGGTGCGAGTCATTGACCAAATGTCTCTGCCGAAGCAGTTCCTGCATTTCTTCGGCCGTGAGGCGGTGTCCAGACTTAATTGCCGCGCGGCAGGCCATCGTATGCAGCATATGATCCAGAAGATCGCGTCTGGACATCTTGCCATCGTTTTGTACCAGTTGTTCTGCAAAATCTTTGACGATTCGAGCCAGATTACCTCGCGGGATTAACGTTGGGTAGGACATGAGCAGAATGGTCGTACCTCCAAATTCCTGAAGTTCAAACCCAATTTCTTTCAGCAGGCCGAGCGACTCCAAAAGTGCAACGCACTCGGTGGCGGTACATTCGATGGTATCCGGGATCAGGAGGCGTTGACGTTCCACTCCGCCCGACAGGATTCGATTCCTCAGATGCTCATAGAGAATTCTCTCATGCAATGCGTGCTGATCAATGACCTCCAGCCCGGCATCACTGGCAAGGACAATATAGCAGTCATGAATTTGTATCGCCCGAAACTCATTGTCAGTCGAGGCGATTACGGTGTTGAGTGATTGCTCCATTCGGTCGTCAGCGACGGAAACTTCGGCTCTGCTCTCCATTGCCGAAACTTGTGATCCAATGACACTGGAGGCCGATGGCAAAGACTCCGTTGAATCCATTTCCGGCGAAAGCCCTGAGAGGTCTTCATTAGCAACGACTTTGGAAGGCGGCGGACTATTCTGCTGAGTCGAGGGAGTTTGCTGCTGGCTCTCTCGCGACTGGTGCGAATCGATCGCAAATGCTTCGATCACTGCAGGATTCGAAAACACCGAGCGATCGTTAAAAGTTGATCTGTGGGCCGCTGAATCGCTGCCTGCCGACCGCGCAAATTCGCCAACGCGGGGAGGAGTCGTAATCGTCGCATGGGAAGCCCACAGGTCGAGTTCCCGCTGGGGAACTGCCGGCGATGCAGGCTTATCAAACTTCAGTTCGTTCTTTGGGGAGGGTGAAGTGGAGTTACCAACTTCGATGTTCGAGCTAAACTCGAGAGTCAGGAATTTGTCCCGAAGCGTTTTGAGGAGTTGTCGATAAAGTATCTGGCTATCCTGAAAACGAACTTCACTTTTGGTGGGATGGACATTGACATCGACCATCGCTGGCGGCAGCTCCAGAAAGAGTATGCTGACTGGATGTCGACCCACCATCAACAGACCGCGATAAGCTTCTCCGAGGGCGTGTTGAAGGCTCCGATCCTGAATCCAGCGGCCATTCAGGAAGAGATACTGGTCCTTGCGGGTTGAGCGGCTAAGAGATGGCTCACCGACGTATCCCCACAGTCGAATCTTTTCTCCTGAAGGCAATTCTGATTCTGAGGTAACGCTGATCAGGTGGTCGGAGACTTCACTACCCATGAAGCGTCGAACACGTTCAAGTGCATTCGCGGAAGCGGGTAATTCGTAGACGAGCTTTTCGTTGTGACGCAGCACCAGATGCAGGTTGGGATTAGCGATCGCAATTCGTGAGAACTGCTCTGCGATCTGGCCAAATTCGGTCGCCGGTTTCTTGAGAAAACGTCGACGAGCCGGTGTGTTGAAGAACAGATTGTGAACTTCCATCACGGTGCCAGCCGGACATCCGCAGTCTCGATTGACCACGATTTGTCCCCCATGGCTCTCCAGTTCTCGACCAACAGGACACTCTTCCGGACGCGTGCGAATCCGGAATCTTGCGACCGAGGCAATTGATGCAAGAGCTTCACCCCGAAACCCCAATGTGCTGACATGATCCAGATCGGCGTCGGAGCGGATCTTGCTGGTTGCATGACTGGTCACTGCCAGCAGCATGTCTTCCGGGTGGATGCCTTCACCATTATCCGAAATCCGAATCAGGTCCATTCCGCCATTAACAATGTCGACTTCAATTCGCGTTGAGAGGGCATCAACGCTGTTCTCAAGCAATTCCTTGACCACGCTTCCTGGTCGTTCAATTACTTCTCCCGCTGCGATACGGTTGACGACATGAGCATCCAGTTGTTGTATTCGAGACATTGTGATGGCAGATCAAGAGCGGGCTGGTCGGTAGCAATTTTCCGTTGTCTCGGAGTATAACCGGATTCGCATTGGATTTCCTGCCGGACAATCAATGCGTTGCACGTGTTTGAAAGGATGATTCAGGTAGTGGTCAAGTCAGGGCTTCGACCTCCGGCAGACCTGAGTCCCATCGGAACTAAGGGAAATGGATCGTGAGACATTGAGAGCCCTGCAGGCTCCTTTGAAGTTGCAGTACCAATTGTCACCGGATACCGCCAATGTTTGTCTTAAAGCTGAGGGCGTCGTGGAATTCGATGTCCCAGGTTGTCTAGTCGCATTGCCCTGCAATGATGGCAAGTTTATTAAAGCAGGCTTGCATCCAAACGCCGGCGGTGACGGGACTCAAGCTTGTTCCGCTGAGCTGCTTCTTCAGGCGCTGGTGACTTGTGCAGGAACTACGCTGGCGGCGGTATCGATATCAATGGGTCTTCAGATAAGTGAGGCGCTGGTTTCTGCCAAAGGCTGGCTCGACTTTCGTGGAACCATGGGAGTCGATCGATCTGTCCCTGTTGGATTTACCAGTGTAGAAATGCTGTTTCGAATCGACACCCGGGCAGACGAGACTTCCGTCCGGAAACTGATCGAATTAACGGAACGTTACTGCGTCATTTACCAGACATTGCTCGTTAGTACGCCTGTTACTTCAGTGCTGGTTCAATAAGCGACTGGTAAGCCGCAGTGACCACACCCGCAGATTATGGCTTCGCATTGGCATCTGGTGTTGGCTCAAGAGCTGGTTGAGCATCTGCGGGTTCATTCGGCTCAGACGGAGTCACGGTCGGCTGGGCCTGGCCTATTGCTCTCTCATAGAATTGATCAAGAACTTCAGAGAAGTCTGCCTCCTTGCCAACACCAAGACCATCTATCTGTGCCTGGACCAGATCTGTGGGTATGGTCAGCAACGCACGATGTCGGACCTTGGTCACGACAGGAGCCTCGGGATACATTCCCATCATCTTTGAATCGGCGAAACGTACGTCAGCAGTGATCGCAGCCAGTTGCTCGACGGACTTAGGGTTTGTTTCTTCCAGGAGATGAAATTGCGTTCTTGCATCTGACGTTGCAAAGACAGCTAACTTTGGATTGGAGACTGATGCATCTTTCAGCAAGTGGAGGAACACAAGCTCGTATTCACGCTGGGCGTTGGGTTTCGCTGCGACGCCTTCAACATCCAGAGTATACTGAAATCCCAGAATAAGAGTTCGGCACAACGCCGGAACAAATGCCTCTGTTTCATTCCAATAGACACCAAGAGTTCTCAATTCACCTATGGATTTGGCAATCATAGGCTCAGCGATCGAGGCCAGCGCTGGTGTGTCAAGCCGTACAAAGGATGCTCGAATCAGCGGGCTCAGAATCACACGCCCCTGCTCGTCGTGGTAAAAGGAGGGCTGGACTGTCAGTTGATGCGCCTTCAGGTAGTCATCGATAATTCCTCTGGTCACGCTCGGTAATCCCTCACCGAGTTCTTTACCCAACTGAAGCCGAATGGAGAAGGCACATTGCCGCCCAAGTGGCCCTTCCGATCCCGCTAAGCACTCAACAAGGGGCTGGATCACATCGGTCCCGGTTTCGAGCAACGAGCAGGCACTTTCCGCGCTCGATGCTCTGTAACTGCTCTGCACAGCAGTGAGTGTCCATGGAATCGCTTTGAGGATTCTATAGTCTTCTGCAATCGGGACCTTGGAGCTGATACCCGTGAGCATTAATCCCTTTGATTCCTTCAGCAAAGATCGTTCCTTTGATGAGGTTGCCAAGGGCGATTGGCCAGAAGATTTGTTGTCATCTTCAGTTGGCCATTTTTGTTCTTCTTTCAGAGTGCTTACGACTGTAAAGACCGAATAGCCAAGCATCAGAACCGTAAATGGAGCGAGTACCTTATTCAGTTTCATAGTGCCACTCTTTTGAAGCCATGATCAAAATGTTCCCACCATTCATTGTTTGGCGGAATTGAACTTTGTTCCACGATAATGCAGTGACAATCCAGAGCACCTCACCCCTGACTTTGGATCACATATGCGAGCAATGTGTACTTGGGTTTGAATGAAGTGTATCGCCAATTTAAATTGCGAGGGAGGCAATTCCTTACCGTTTATCCTCAGAAAGATCGCGTTCCGCTTGCCTGTCTCGTTGAGGAGATTGCCCATGTTTCCTATCGGGGCTATCTCAGCCTGTCAGAAGGGCTGTCGTGAACATTCTCAGGGTTTTAAACGAGCTCTGTGTCCACGAGAACCACACATCCGACGAAGGCTGAAATCTCCGATTCAGGGACATTGAGAGATGAGTAGTTACTCAAGCCACCGGGAAAGGAATAACCATGTCCGAAAAACTGCGTGGCCAAGGGCTTTCCCTTGCGCGTCATGCATGCGTCATCGATGTTTAGACTGGCATTACGGTATTCAACAACGATGTTTCCCAATGGAGTTTCCTGCGGACCGCCGAGAGCTTTCCAGAAGGCTTCTTTGAGCGTCCAGATGGCAAGAATTGCGTTCGGGTCTTCAGTTAACGCTTCTTTCATCAGTTGGTCGTACTCGGATTTATTGATGAAAGAAAGACCGAACGCACGGGCATTCATCTGCTGTACAGTTTCGATGTCGACCCCAAGGTCATAGCGAATGTCACTCAGTGCGATTGCGGTCATATTCCCGGTGTGAGACAGGCTGATACTGGCAACCTGACGTCCCCGAGAATCTACCAGCATCGGTCGACCCGACTCCATTGTGTCTAAGAACAGATTAGCCGAGTTGGTTCCGAACTCAGAATTCAACACGGCCTTCGTTACCAGTCGGGAACTCAGGAATTGTCTCTTCTTCTCTAATGGTCTGTACCTGCTCCAGCGATCTCGATCCCGATTTGTCAGTAGTGTTTCAGCTAGTCTCTGGTCGTGAGCGGATTCCGATGCATCTTTGCAAGTACGATCTTCGGCAACCCACAGCCGACAGTTTGGCATCAGATGGAAGGGGCCCCAAAGTTGGTGTGACATACTGGTTCGGCGACTTCCATTTACACTTGTTGTTTGCCAGAAGACGATGGTTGGCGTCGCTTGAGGAATTGTTTAGGCCGAAAAGGCATCTAACACCTCGACTCGCTTCAGATCTTTTGCTTCCAGACTTCAGGGATACATGGCTCACGTCTTCAGAATCAATGATGGTCACACGACGTGCTTATTCAGCATTATCGCAGCCACACAGGGATGACATAGTTTGCCGAACTGCGATCGTTCGAGACATTACGGGTTCGTATGCGACTTTCAAAACTGAGGCATCGCGGATGGACTCTGTCGATCTAATTGCTGTAACGTTCGATTGTACTCGGAGTCCAGTTGCTGCCGCTGTTTCTCGTAAGCTTCAAGCGGATTCACCGAGGTTGGATTCGGCCCGGGCCTGGAGCCGGTGGGAGCACCAGAACTTCCGGTTCCCCATGAAGGCGAGTTCTGCGGGGGCATGGTTACTGGCTGGCGACCCATTGACTGTTGTTCCTGCCATCGCTGAGACTGAAGTTGTTGCGATCGCAATTGCTGCTGCTGCTGGTTGGCCCAATCCTGAGAGGGCAGGGCAGATTCTGGTTGCTGATACATGGCACCATTGACCAGGGAGTTGGTGCCAGGAGAGCTAACGTTACTCATGTTAATGTTTGCGGTTCGTCCTGCGGGATTAGCAAATGCTCCGCTCGTTGGACCTGGACTACTCACTGGGAAAATTGCTCCTGGACCTGCATTCAGTCCCTCCAAATAGACTGCTGGGGAGCCACTGGAATTCACTGGTGCCGAAGCCCCGTTAGCTACAGCGGCAGGAGTCTGTAAAGCCGCCGTAGCCGTGGGTGCGTTGAATCCCATGGGCTGGCCGTAACTTACACTGCCGTTTTGAGGTGCTTGAAATGTGCCGGATGAATGAATCGGCACAACTTTGGCTGGGAGAGGATTGACGCCAGGTGGTTGTGGCGCAGCGACTGGAGTCGAATTCATTGTTCCCGACGATGCCGCGTTTCCATGGATGTTATTGAGAATGGGCATTCCATTGACAAGTGAATTTGGCGACGTCGTATTCATCACAGGAGCGTTTCCATTCGCCGCGCCAGCATTCAGCATCTCATTTGACATACTGACGCCGGATGTTGACATAATTCCATTGTTGCCTGGAGCGTAGCTTCCGGGATGTCGTAAGCCTTGAGAATTGCCGTGAGCGGGCAACTCTCCCCCATATGCACTTGTGCCAGTCGGAGGAAAACCTCCTCCTGACTGCCGGGCATCCAACATCGGACCACTGTCATTACTCAAAGTCTGGCCGTTCTGAAACTGTGCCCCCGATCTGGCAGCTAATTCCGCGTGTCGGTCTCCAGGGATTGATATTGGGAGCCCCGTTTTGGCATCGTAAGCGGATCCGTTCGGCAAGCCATTGCGGTTTGAGACGACCTGAAGATCGGCCCCTGTCATTGGCTGGTGCTGAACCTGCGGCATCATCGGCTGCTGATGCATTGGACTTGCGGGCTGACTGGCAGGCTCCTGAGACATTCCCTGGCCGGCTCTGCGGCGTTCTGCTTCTAACCGCTCTTGCCGAGCAAGCTCCTGTACTTGCTCGAACGTGGCGTTGGATGGGATGGATGTTGCAGCATCCGTCTTGAACGCTGCTGTCACGGCCGTCGTCTGGCCTTCAAGTTGGGCCATAATCTGCTTAGCCTGCGCGCCGGAACCGAACTTTGAAATCACGCGACTCTCAGCAGCCTGACGATTTCCCTGTCGTAAATCCAACAATGCCAGATTCATCTGAGCACTTTCATGCTGCGGATTCACCTCGATCGCATGATTCAGATAACGAGCTGCTTCTGCATAACGATTCTGCAACAGGTATGAGTATCCGATATCACAAAGCAGATTCGCATCCCGCGGTCGAATTCTGAGCGCCTGACGGTAATGATATTCTGCATCGGCCCACTGTTCGGAAAGATCAGCTGCCATCGCCAGTCCATGATGAGCAGTGGCATTATCAGGAGACGATCGGAGAACTTCATTGTACGCGATACACGCTTCCTCAAGTCGCTCTTCCTGCAAAGCCAATTGACCATCTGCAAGCAAGCGGTCGACTTGCTCCTCGGCCATGGGAGCCTGACTCGCAGACTCTTCCTGAGACTCAGATTTCCGACTCGCAAATTTCGGCAACTCCAGGGCGGAACCGCTTTTCTCTGCAGACGCTTTATCTGCTGATTTCTGAAATGGATTCCACGCAAAACGGCTGGACTCACTGGACTGACAACCGGTAAGCAGAACGATTAGCGAAAATGGCAGTAACGACGACCAGCGATATCCTGACATGGTCAGGTCTCCAGGCGAATACACGGTGAGAAAGGAGGGTTGCAGATTTCGCGGACAGTGTCAGCAAAAAACATGCGGAGAGAGGAGCAGAAACACAGAGCAAGAATGAGAGGAGACTTGGGTTGTAGCGGAATCCGGGCGTTCCTGTCGAGATGAACCTTGGTCAAGCACTTAACGCTCTGCTAAGTATGAACTTACGTCAAATAGTAAGCCATCATCTGGATATGAGGGAGTGCAACGAAAAAAGGACAGCAGCCTCTTCAGGCTGCTGTCCCTCATACATGCTTTGCTGATTCCGGAGGTTGGCTCAGGCAATCAGAGTCCGCCAATCCCGCCACCCCCGCCAAAGTTATTTCGGCCGCGGATCTGACGGAATTGACCGTAGTCCTGCTCACCTTCCATCGAGTTGATGCCGTTACTATAAGGCTGCGACACCACAGTACGCTGGTCAGCATCCTGATTGCCCAGATCTGTCAACACTCGCACCACGATATCTCGTCGAATATGGTCGAGTTCAGGGTCGGCATTATTCAAGCTTCTCTGCACCAGAACAGGAAACGGAGCAGATGGCATCCTCGCTGCGATCTCCATGATGTGGTCACGACCGTAGGGCGTAAGCTCAGTCGAATTGTCCACGAACTCGTTTCGGTAGATCACGAAATCGGCAGCTTCTCCGTTGGTCTCCATCATGTGCCAATGAGCCCTGTTCACCGCCCCCAGTGGAATGACGTCGGGAATCGCATATCGTCCCCGAGGGTAGCTCTTTCCACACCACGGAAAGCATTTCGAGCACCAACTGCTCGAACAGCCGGAGTTGTCACATGACGAACCGCACTGGTCAGAGCAGTTGTTACATTCCGAGGTTGTGCAGCAGTCATTTGTAGAGCAGCAACCCGAAGCCATCAGGCTCGTTAATGCTGCTGCGGCGAATCTCGCCCGAAGAGTATGCGTCAGATTCATGTCAGTGCTCTTCCTGTCTGCACATCGTGAGGAACGGTATTAGTAACGAGGGATGGGTGTAACCTGAGATCGAGAAGTAGTTTCCAGTTCCATACTGGACAAACAAATTGCCGAATCCCTGATCCTACCTCTGCACAGGTCTGTTCCACCCAGCAGGTTTCACAGCATTGTTTTGTGGCTGACTATCCTTACGGAATGCGGATTTCATTTTAGTCAGCATGGATGGCTTAATCTGGCCTGCATTTCCCTGAGAAGGAAATGCCTGAGGTGGAGCTGGGGGCAGTGGAGTTGAAGGTCCCTGCTGAGGTATATACTGAGATGGTGGAGCCCCCATCGGTTGCATCTGCGGATAGCTCTGCATCGGAGCCGTCTGATAACCTCCACCCTGTGGCATTGCATACTCAGCCTGCGGCTGCAGCCCTTCAACCATGCCCTGAGGTCCGGACGTGTAACCCTGTCCGGACATCGCGGCTCCGGCGCCAAGACCCGGTCCGGGTGTATAGCCACCGTGATTAACCGCAGGATTATAGAGACTGTAGCCCTGAGGCACCCCGTGCATCGATCCGCTGCCATATGGCGAGATCTGGTACACCTGATTGTCCGGCGTACCTTCTGTCTGACCACGATGCCAGAACTCGTCATCACTTGGGTGAGTCGCGTTGTGCCCAGGAACAGGGGGCACTTCATCCGGCTCCATTGGTCGAACGATCTCAGGAGAGACCAAAACCAACAGTTCGGTCTCCACTTCGGAGGCATTCTTCGACTGGAAAACTCGAGGGCCAATATATGGAATGTCTCCGAACAGTGGCACTCGACTTGTCTGTCCGATCGTCTGCCGTGAAATCAGACCACCGATGGCGAACGTTTGGCCTTCACGAAGTTCCACGGTCGTCTGTACGCGTTTAACGTTGACCCCGGGGATACCGTTCACTGAGTTCGCTGCGTTCAGTTCACTGAATTCCGGAACAACCTGCAATCGGATCAGATCGCGATCCATTACGGTCGGTGTTACCACGAGGCTCGTGCCAAAACCGCGGAATGAAGTGGCCTGACCACCACCGAGACCAATAATTGTTGGAACGGCAAACTCACCACCTGCCAGAATACTGGCTCCTGTGCCACTGATGCAGACGATCTGGGGCTCCGCTAACAGCTTGATCGTGCCATTCGATTGTAACCAGCGAATCAGAACCTGAATCTCGCTGTTCTCGAAGATGCCGCTCAACGTTGTGCCAGTTGCACCTCCCATGGAAGATCCAACGGCATGGCGTCCGTCACCGAAGATCACTCGCCAGTCGAAACCAGCGTTTCGCATTTCCGAACGATTGAGCTCGGCGACCATTACGCGCATCTTTACATTGAATTCACCGGGGATCGAGAGTTCATTGATAACAATGTCTCTGAAACCATTGTTGACGCCGTTGTTTCCCCCGCCACCCCCACCATTGTTCCCGTTGATGCCGCCGGATGCGGCAAACACATTCAGACCAGCTCCGTTGTCCAGATCGTTAAACCGTCCCAGCGACCGCATCACTTCGGATCGAACAATCTGGAGAATATTCTGCGCTTCTTCTCCATCGTAGGCCTGACCTCGAACCAGCACCTGAGCACCAACCGGAATCAAGGCCACCGTAGAATTTGGAAACAACTGTCTTAAACGACGCTCCAGCTTGCCAAAGTCGATGGTTCTCTGCTCTTCAAGACTTGCATCCCGTACCACTGAAACTTCATAAATTGAAGGCGCAGTCTCGTCCTCAAACCATAGTGTCAGGTCCGTCTTACCCAGCTCAAGGCCAACAACACTGATCTCTTTTTCTGAGTACTGAACATAGTTGGCCACCGTGGAATCCGTGACCGCAATTCGGCGCACACGTTTGTTTGTGATCACCAACTGACTGTGCCTGCGTTCAATATCAAGTTGATATTGTGGCTTGAGAAGCTTGTCTACGTTTGGGCTCAGCTTGGCATCTACTCGCCCGGAGACAGAGGAGTCTTCGAGCTGAAGGGTTTGCATCTGTGCTGGCTGAATGACCTGCTGAGGTGATGCCTGAAAGCCGTCACCCTGCTGAGCTTGAAGTGTGCCACCAAGCAGGCAGACGCTGCTCACCGCTCCAGCGAGCACTTGACGCAATGGTCTGGTTCGAAGGCATTCGCACCATTTCTTCAGTGGAAGACCCAGACCCGCAAAATCAGCTGACATTCGAAGTGCTCCTTCCGTGTCGCAACTCCGCGAACGACCGTTCCTGGACGCTCGCGTTCCGTCACTTGTTTGCCCTGAACACAGGTGCCACAGATCCATGCGGCAATCGGCGAAGGGTGCCTCATTCACTGAATGGGCAAAGTGCAGAATTCACGTGTGGTATCGACCTTAGGCAGACACTCGGTGAATACCGAGACGAACCTATTCTGATGTCTCTACAACAGCGGGACGGTTCAGCCGGTTGCGTAGAATAATCCGACGCCTCCCAATAAACATGATCCGGCCGGTGCAGATGAGGGTGTTGCTCCATCAAAACTCAAAGATGTTGGACCAGAACGAAAGAACCCCGTCTTTTTGTTGACACTCCGAATTCCGTAAGGCTGTGCAAACGTCGGCGAGCAGGCCTTATGCTCCCAAAACTCCGTCACGATAAACAAAAAAAGCCGGTTCCGCACAAATTGAGCACCGGTCATTTCATCGACCGGCAATTCTGTGCAGGACTGGCTTTGAAGTTTGGAAAGAACCAACCTCTGATTTCAAGAATCCGCAAACGATAGAATTGTGAAACTTGCCCCGGCCCCCCTGGTTTGACTTACCAGACGATGGTGACGTTTGTTGAGGGGGTTCCCGGATGCGCCCATGGGCGTCGGTAGCTATGGTAAGGGTATCGATGATGAATGCCACCACCATCCATATTGGGGAGTCCTTCATATCCACTCAGAAAGCTCCCAACGGTCGGACTACCGGAGTAAGAATAGCCTGAACCGTAAATGCTGCCAGCGCCATACAAACTGCCAAGTTGCATCATTCCACCACCGACACCACAGCAACTAGTCGCGGCTGAAGTATACGCGTAAGCATTTTCAATGGCTGGAGCAACGCTTACTGGTTGTGCATAGGCAATAACGGGAGCATTGTATGCAACCCGATTGGATGAGCCATTGCAATCACAGGCTGCTCGACGTCCATGAAACAGATCGCCAGCCATTCCCGGTGCGGTGACCAGCACGAGTGTGGCCACCGTCAACAAAACACGAATTCCCAGACTGTTCTTCATACCGTTAATGTCTCCCCAAAATATCGGACTGTCAGAGAGGATGTCGATCCGTGGAGAATGACAGTGGTGACCACGGCAATCTGATCTACCCGCTTTTTTCACTATTGCGCGAAAGAATGCCTGCCGGAACACAGGAAGTAAAGATTTGACGGTCGGAACGTTCGAGATGCGCATACGACGCTGACCTGAACGGCACACCTGTTTCTTCGGTTTTGGAAGAACATGATCCCTGTTGATCGTCCGATGTATGAAGTGCTTCCACATTGACCGTACGTTCCACGGAGCTGGCGCAACGGCAAGTTTACTACTGTGTATTCGACCCTCGGAGGGATTCAATGCGTCGATCACTCGTCTTTGCCTTTGCCGTCACCCTTTTCAGTGCTGTTTCGGCGCAGGCTCAGGTTGGCATGCCGGGAATTCAATACTCCAACACCGTTGCCGGTGGTGATGGAGTGCAGCTTTATCCCTATGACCAACAGGATCCATGGATCCACGGTTACTTTCAACGCTACCCAGCCTACGGTGGATTCTCGAGCTTTCGCCCCTACAACTATCGGCACGTTTTCTCGCAGACTCAGATCGCGCAAGGTTGGGGTGCCGCACACGGAATGCCGTACTCGCAGCAGTTCTGGAACAAGTATCGAACCAGTTACCTCGACCAGAACCTGCACTCTGAAATGGCCCCGCTGCCTTACCCTTCAGCCGCTGAATCACAGCCTCAGCCTCTGATTCCGCGTCCTGGAATGTCAGTCTACCAGGCCAGTACCGTCCGACCGATCGGCTACCAATCCATTGCCAATCAGGTAGTAACTCAGGCACCGAGCCGTCCGGCGACGCAGGATCCACGTCCGGTCCATGTATTTCCAAATCGCTAGACGAACGATTTAGTTCGTATCCCCATCTGAAACGCTCCACGTTGAACTTGATTCAGCATGGAGCGTTTCAATTTTTGCAGAGGCACAACGGACGATCCCATCGTTGACTCTGTAAACCACGGTTTCTGTGGGGATCAACTCGCCGATGGTTTTCTTCTGGCGGGCCAAACGCAGCTTCGCAGGCAATCATACGGTCGATCCGCTATCATGCCGGTCTTTCCCGGCTCCCGGGTTCTCCTGAACTTATTCATCTCAGGTCGATCGTGTGTCTCGTCAGAAACTCCAGAAAAACACCGTTATCGGATTCGTCGTCAGCCTTCTGCTTTCAATCGTGAAGCTGGCCGCCGGTGTTCTCGGAAGATCCAGTGCGCTGGTCGCGGATGCTGTTGAATCGTTTGCAGATACGCTCGGATCCATGCTGGTCTGGCAAGCTCTGAGAGTCGCGTCAAAGCCTGCAGATGAAGATCATCCATACGGCTATGGAAAAGCAGAAGCCCTTGCATCGCTGGGCGTTGGGGCCTTGCTGGTCGTAGCGGCCTTCTACATCGTCGTGAAAGCTTTTCACGAAATAGTCATCCCCCATCAGCCTCCCGAGCCGTGGACGCTGATTGTGTTGATCATCATTATCGCGGTCAAAGAATTGCTGTTCCGTGTCGTGATGAAAGGTGCGAATGAGTATGAGTCTGACGCTGCCAGAGCCGACGCGTGGCACCATCGCTCCGATGCCATCACGTCATCCGCAGCTCTGTTGGGAGTCAGCATCGCCGTCTGGGGACCTCAACTCACTGGCATCAATGGTCTTGTCATGGCAGATGAGGCGGCAGCAATTCTGGCCAGTGGCGTGATCCTTATCACGGCTCGCCATCTGATCCGGCCCGCGTTAAGAGAACTTCTGGATGCCACCTCTCATGAACTGGCAGCGAAGGTGATAGCGGTCGCTGAAAGAGTTGATGGAGTTCGATTCATCGAAAAGGTGCTTGTCCGAAAGAGCGGAGCCGGGTTCCACCTCGATATGCATGTCCAGGTCGATCCGGATCTAAGTATTCGTGCCGCACATTCTCTGGGTGGAAAAGTGAAAGCAACGCTCAGGAGCGAGTTGCCGGGACTTGTGACAGCATTGATTCACGTCGAACCGTTTGAACAGGCCAAGTCCGAGGATAATTCGCCCCGTGTCCCACCTGTTTCTCCGAGTGACAAACAGGCTGTGTGATCTCCGCAGACGACTCTGGCCGATTCAGGTTTGTGCAAGATTGATTCAGACGCCATTCTGTTGCCATACCGCATCCATTTCATCTGCTACGGCTTCATACGTAACGATTGAATCATGCACATTCCAGACGTCATCAGGCTTCAGGTACAGCCGACGCCGATCGAGCCCTAAATCCATTGTTTTTGCATTTTGATCCTGCATCTCTGCAGTAACAAGCAGGTACTGCTGCGATCTTAGAGCGGACCAGCTATCGCCTACCAGACGCAGCAGCCGATCGCTTTCGCAGTCGAAGTCTCTGAGCATGGGCCGCAAACTCTGAGGCCCCACAGCGAGAGTGGCAGCATCCTTCGATTCAGCGTCTTTATCAACTGAAACCGGCGCACCTGTCGGTACCCGCGAACTTTCATCTACAGGTTCGCCTTTCAAATAATCAGCCAGAGTTGGCAGAAGATCAAAGCTCCCCGCCAGTTTTTGTATGCGTCTGGTATGCCCCTTTCCGTCGTCAATCCAGAGCGGAACATGAATCAGACTTTCCTCACAACCACCGATAAATGGCTGAGTGACGGTTCGCGCTGGACCACGCAGAGAAGAAACAATCAAAATCGGATGTTCAGCGAGATCGCCAAGAAAATGGTGGCGTAACTTTGCGATTTCTCCTGCGATGCACTCGGACCACGACGAGTCTTGTTTCGAGCTGCCGTTGCGAACATCAATCCACAGTAGATCGGCGTCCCGAAATCTCGAGTCAGCCGCCATGCGTTCTGACAGCAGTTCTCCTTGTTCCGAAGGAGACTTCAGGGAAATATGAATTGTGTTCGCACCGGGTTCGAATCCCTTCAGCAGGGGTGGATCGGCATCAATATCCGGCCACTGATCCGTTCTGCTTAGAACAACGTTTACCATAAGAAAACCATGGTGCGTCAGCAATTGCTGAAAGGTCCGCACGGTTTCTTCTCCACCCAGCACATCAGTCATCGTGGCGCCGCTACGAGCATCCTGAATCAGATATTGCTCGAAGAACGCAGATTTCATATCGAGATCGTCAAAGGCTGTGTATGCCTTCTGTGATGTCACCTCCGTTTTTTCGACTGCCAGACTATGATCGCCGGCAGTGAGCTTGTTTTCTTCCGCCCCAACAGTGACTGCGGTCGAATCTTCGCGAACAAGCTCGCGAGCACGCTCAAGCGGCAGGCTCTCGAACATCAACACCCATACGGATCGACGAAGCAAGTGCGGTTGTCTATTGAGCACTCAAGGATTCCATATCAAGAAACGGGAAACAGATCGAGTAAATGCTATCAGAGCTGTCCGTTCAGAAACTGTCACAGAACGACTCTTGTCAGTTTTCCAACATTGTACGCAACTGAATCAGAGCAGGAATGAACGTATCAATTGTCTGCTCGACGGGCTCTTTTTCCTCCGTCTCACAACGGCTGAGGGCAGGTCGCAACTGCTGCCACTCAGCAATAACTTCATCGCATTTAGAAACAAGGGTTCCCTGGTCGCGGCCGGTATTGATCAACTGTGTCAGTTCACGACAGCGTTCTGAAAGCCGTTGAATCTGAGTGCCCAGAGCCACATCCTGCTGCCCTGATCGACTCAGCCATCGTCGGACAATTAGCTGAAGATGATCAGCCATACCTTCCAGCGTCGCAGCCTGACGTGAGAGGACTCTTCGATCAAACGTAACGGTGACTCCGATCGAATCCTGTAACAGATAAATCGACTGGCTGACTCCTTCGATCCTGCGCCGAATCTCCGGGGTTCTAATTGTCACCAAATAGAATTCGAACAACTCCCAGCGTTCCTGAAGATAGAGCCAGGCTTCTCCCACTGCAGGCATCGATTCTTTTCGAGTCACGACATCTGTCAGGTTCTGCGCCGTACCGAATAACTCATCTGCAGCAGCTGGCAACGACCTGTTGTCGGTTAGAGACAGCATCTGTTCCAGTGTGATCGATCGATACAGTTCTGTCAGTTCACGTTCCAGCGTCTCTGCCATCTTTTGAACCATCGTCTGGTCAAAACTGAACTCCAGTCGCAGCAACTGATGTATGGTTCTGTGCGTCTCCTGAATTCTGGCCGCTGTTCGGCTTACGGCGCGTGCGGAGTATTGATCCAGTTCCGGTCGCAGCACTTGCCAGGACTGAAACAGATTTCGGTATTCGGCAACAACAGCCTGAAATTGTCCGCCCCCGGCAGCAAGATTGGCAAACAGCGTCGCCTGATCCTGAAGCTTCCGAAGTCTGGCCAGAAGTCGACTCCGGTCCGGAGACAACGAACCGTTGTAGCTCACTTCATCCATCAACGTTCTGATGTCTGCTGACAGAACATCCGCGGCTCGAACAAGTTCACGCATATTGAACTGGTCACGGATTCCCAGAATCTGACAGGCCTGCACATCCAGTTGACTGATTCGCTCAGCTGTCTGTCGCAATGTCACCGAACTGCTTCGTGTTGTGCCGATCTGATGCGCAAGTGGCTTCCAGGCCTGGTCCAAATTCTGAATCGCTAACTGCATCGCCAGATGATTGTTCTCGCGATCGGCTCGCTGCTGTCCGGCCCGGACGATTCCCTGAAACTGAATCATATCAGCCGTGAGACGTCGCAAATCCGGGTTTCGGCGTCCTTCTTCCGACACAACCGCTGACAATGCGTTTGTGTCCTGACTCATGGATGCAAGTATTCTACGAATCTGAATCATCTCAGGTGTCGCCTGAGTGGGCCGAGGGATCTCTCCGATGACCGGTGGAACAGGCCTCCCCGGACCATAAGATTCTCTTCCCTGACGTTCAAGTTGAGACTCAATCAGAGCCCTCAACAGATCTTTCGCAATCTCTTTGCCTGTTTCATTCCTTTGGGCCATCGCCGGCGTTCGACAATAGGCCATGATGACAAACATCAGAATCAATGACCGCCGCCAGATCGCTCGACATCCACATTGATCGAAGACCTGCAGGCCGTTTTGCATCTTCATAAATCACTCCCTTTGAAGAGCGGCAAGAATCCCTCTTCGACTTCCTGTTCTCAGTATTTGTAGCCAGCGCAATTGGCGCTGGGGTGTCAGATTTGGATTGTCGTAGATATGGAGAAAAGGACGGCGATAAGAATCATCTATCGTAAAATGGTCATCGACAGATGGCATCCTCTTAAGCTTCACCAGTTCCGCGCATCTCACAATTCAGCACTGTGTCGATGTGGGAATGATAACGCCAGCGGGCCGTTTTCGGCAGCGAACCGCGTGGTCGCCCAAAAACAAAGACGGTGATCATTCTCGATTCCTGCCCTCGATCTAACACTTTGTGCAGTCTAAAGGAGTCCGGTCCGTATTCTGATTTTGAAGTAATCGGTTATGATGTGGTTGCAACGGCGCGACTTGTGGCTGTGCACAAAATGAAAGTCAATCTCACGAAGGCAGAGCCCGTGTTTCTGAGATTCCTGTTGTTACTGGCAATCATACCGTTGACTGAACTCTGGCTGCTCATTGAACTCACAAAGAGAACCAGCCTTGGGTGGACGATCGCGCTTGTGCTGTTCACCGGGATGTTGGGGGTGAGTCTCGTACGGTGGCAGGGAATGAAAGCTCTTCGAGAGATCCAACAGCAGGTTGCTTCCGGTCGGTCACCATCCTTGTCGATCATCGCCGGTGTTTTGATTCTGCTTGCGGGAGCTTTACTGCTGACTCCCGGAATCATCACGGATACGGCAGGGTTTCTCTTATTGATTCCTCAACTGCGAATGGCACTAGCACGCTTCGTTCAGAAACGGTTGATCAGCACTGCGGTCAGCGGCATGAAAGGTTCGGTCTGGGTCAGTTCGTTTTCGACGGGTTTCCCCAACTCGAATTCGGCCGACCCTGTCGACTTATCAGAGCGCCCGAGCGTGCAGGTTATTGACCCGAATCAGCCAAAGCTCAGAAACTGACCAATGGTATCGGATACCTGTCTGCGGACGACTCTGAATAATCGAACGCGAGATGTCTCCAACGGCATTTGCGGGTTCAGGAAAATCCCGGGCCAACATCGCCGTCAAACCAGTTCTCGAATGACTTCGCCCTGATCAAGAATGTGCTGCGGCCGACCCTGAGGATCCATGATCGCCGTGCGATGCGCCTCAATGCCGAGATGGTGATAAATCGTTGCAAAGACATCTTTGTATGTAACGGGGCGGGAGACGACATCGCTGCCCGTTCGATCCGTGGCCCCGATAACCTGTCCACCTTTCAAACCGCCTCCCACCAGCAGAGCAGGGCCCACCTGAGGCCAGTGATCTCGGCCACCGTTCTTTGGATTAATTCTCGGTGTACGACCAAACTCGCCCCAGACAACGATCAGCGTATCGTCCAGCTGACCTCGCTCTTCCAGATCCAGGATCAGCGTGGCAAGTCCATGATCCACAATTGGCAGGACGTGACGCATTCGAGGAAAGTTATTGCTGTGAGTATCAAAGTCACTGATTGAAAGACTTACGCATCTGACACCGGCATCCAGCAGTCGACGAGCGAGGAGAAACTTTTGAGTGGCCCCGGGATCTTCTGATGTCGTATTCGGTCGACCTCCGGTAGCGGTCAGAATGTAGCGATTCAGTACGTGCGGATCTTCCCTGGTGAAATCAAGAGCATCTGACAACGCTCCTGATGTCAGGATGCCGACAGCCTGCTCTGTAAATCGATCCATAGCCAGCATCATTCCGGCAGAATCAATGTCACGCCGGAACGTATCGAATTGCGATAGCAGTCCGGTTCGATCTGTCAGCCGATCCAAACTAATTGTTCCGTCGAGTTTCAGACTGACAGAATGGTTCGATCCGAGGCGAGCCAACTCATTCTTCATTCCCGGCTCAAGTTCTCGCGCAAACAAGTGAGAGATATCAGGTCGAAACGCCTGGTAGGCCGGTCCCAGAAATCCTGGCCTCGCGCTGTTTCGAACAAGCGCACGTCCCTGCATCAGATCTACAAAGACGGGAGATTCATCTTTGGGAGATCCCTGAAGTCTGGTGACGACGGAGCCAAGGGCCGGGCGGCCTCCAAGTGACTCCAGATTCTTTGCTTCAAACCCGGACTGACACTGGAAGGCATCATGAGCACCCGCAGAACCGACCAGAGATCGAACAAACGCGATCCGATCGGCGATCGATGCGAGTTTTGGAAGCAACTCACAGATGTTGATCCCCGGAACCGATGTTGCGATCGGCGCAAACTCGCCACGAATCTCCATGGGGGCTTCGGGTTTCAGGTCGATCGTATCAAGCTGCGGCGGGCCGCCATCCAGATGCACAAACACAACACGTTTTCGCGTCGCGTTCCGTCCTGCTTTCAACTCTGCCTTCAGGAATCCGGTCAGCGACGCTACGGCTCCAGCGAAAACACCTGTGCGGAAAACATCACGTCGTCGGAGCCTGCCGGACGGCTGTCGGTTCGTCTCATGCTGTTGTGTCATACTCGGATCACTCCTGAATAAACCGAATCAACATTGGAGCATCAAACTCTACATCCTCGCAGCGAAAGAGTCACCACGAACCTTCATGAAAGCCCTGATTACAGACTTCTGATCATCAAAGAACGGAAGGTCTGATAATGAGAGGCCTGATTCCCCGCGACTATTTGCACCACTGGCTCCACTGCTCATCCAGCCATTTGCTGTCTGGTGCCGCATCCGTGATCAGGTACCGGTACTTACCCCGAAAAGGATGCTCGCGATCGATTGCAAAATCGTCATCGACGCACGGCGAAAATACAAAGTACGGTTTTGTGGGATGGATTCGTGCGGCCTGCGGTGCCCGAAAATTGTCGCGATGACAAAGCACGGCTATTGTCACGGCGCGGCCATTCATCTGCCCCGTCAGAGCGACCCAACGCGTGTGTTCATGATTCCCTTTGACCCGATCAGAACCGAGATCATTCAGGAACTGACTGGGCTCACGAATATCGGATGGTTCTGATTCAGTCTCTGACTTCCGTACATCGCCATCTTTCTCGGTTAACCAGGCGACCGGCCCTCGAAACGCCACTCCACCGTAGTGATACTTCTGGACGACCAGCGGCTTGTCGGTCAATGCAGACTGTTTCGTCTCAAGGTCAAAACCGTGGTAGGAACCATCGGTTTGAAATGCTTTGATTCGCCATCGTTCCTGAAGAATATCGACCAACGGATCTTTGGTGGCACGATGGATCAGGTCGCACTCAAATCCGACACCTTCAGCATCCTGAAATGTGCGAACGACTCGCTGATGCAGAACTCTCCCGGTGCCACCGGCAAGGTTCCAAAAATCAATCTCGCGTTCATGCCAGGTTGTTTTCACCCACGCAGTAAAAATGCCATCCTGATGAGCATGATCGAAAGGATACATTTCCGTGACCACATGGCCCGCTGGCGAAGCCACCGGATGCAGGAATCCAGAGCGTGAGTAAACCGGATCAATGCCATCCGGGACTGTGGTGGCCTGCTTTCGATAGGAAAGAACGATTCTTCCCGACTGTCGAATAGTCACGTCTGAATCGGTCTCTTCGAGCTGCAATGTTCCCTGAGAAACACTGCTGGAATAGACCAGTGGGACGGTTGCAGCGTCAATCTTCTCTTGCGAAAACAGTGGTTCCGTATTTCGGATTTCTTCCCTCAAAGCTGTGACAATCAAAGCAGCCACGGCCCGGCCACCTTCGGGATTCAGATGCGTATGATCCGCACCGTTCTCGGACATCGGTTCCAGAGCACGCCAGGCGGTTGGACCGAGCTGCTCACAGTGTCGAATGCTGAGTGAATGCAGATCAACCAGAGGAACTTTTTTTTCCTTCGAGACGATCATGGTTGCCTCAGCATACTCCGTCAGACTAGAGGAGATCTTGCTGTCGTTTGTCCATGTCCTTCGAGTCAGCGGAGTGATCAGTACAGGCGCAATTCCGACTGTTCGCGCTTCGTCGATGAATGCTCGCAGATGATCGCGAAACGCATCGGCAGCGGCCGATTCACGCTCGGGGCCTTTCCCGGCCTGGTCGTTGTGGCCAAACTGAATTAGAAGATAATCCGGTTTTGCATCAAGACATTTTTGCCAGCGTCCTTCAGTACGATAACTTCGTGAGCTGCGGCCACTGGCGGCCAGATTAATACACTCCACATTCTCGCTGCATAGTTCGGCAAATCCTTTGCCCCAGCCCGCTTCGTCAGTCACCGTGGAATCGCCGGCCAGTACAAATCGAATTGTTTCGGAGTTAGGATGCTCCTGTGCCATGGTCTCTGTTGAATAGAAAACGGACCAGATTCCCATCAGCAGGGTAAACGGCTGCATAAATCGGTTCGACGTTTTCATGGATCACCTAAGGAAGCTCAGGGCAAATACATGCGATCAATTGCCGTAATGGTCATGCTGTTGACGAGTACAGTCGCAGCTCAGGATTCGGTTTACAAGAATACTCTGCCTGCAGATCCTCCGTATTATCGGGTCCGCTATGAGGCATCAGCCGTTGAGGGCGAACTGATTTATCCGGCCAGCTATACGGTTTGGATACCGCCGTCCGTCAAAGTTCTGCGAGGAGTCGTTGTCCATCAGCACGGATGCGGAGAAGGTTCCTGCAAATCGGGCCTGACTGGCGCCTACGATCTGCATTGGCAGGCACTGGCAAGGAAACATGATTGTGCATTGCTGGCTGCCGTCATTGAACAACCTGAGAAAGCTGATTGCCAAAAGTGGTGCGATCCAAGAGACGGATCGGACGTCGTGTTTCAGCGTTCTTTGGTTGATCTTGGAAAACAATCTGGACATCCGGAGATGTCCACAGTGCCTTGGGCAATTTGGGGCCACAGCGGAGGTGGTCACTGGGCAGGCGGGATGGTTTTGCTGCATCCTGAGCGAGTTGCAGCGGCTTGGCTTCGTTCGGGAGTGCCACCACTGACCGCTGCAGAAGGCAAACCTAAACCCTACGAGATTCCGGATGCGGCCTGTAAAGTTCCCATGATGTGCAACATTGGGACTCTGGAAGGTGTCACGGATAAAGAGGGACGATTCTCTGGTGTCTGGCCGGGCGTTGAAGCCTTCTCGAAAAAACTTCGGTCTCGAAATGCATTGCTGGGGATCTCAATTGATCCCATCTCCAGCCATGACTGCGGGAACCAACGATATTTGGCCATGCCCTGGTTTGATGCCTGCCTGACTGCTCGGCTTTCAAGAACCAACAGTTCGGAACTTAATCAACTGTCCACGACGGAAGGCTGGCTCGCACAGCTAAATCCCGGAGGCAAAGAGATTGAAAGGCCGGTAAAGGCGACAGAATTTACAGGTGAGCTGGAGACATCCGTCTGGCTTCCCAGTGAAGCTGTTGCGATTGCGTGGGCTCAGTATTCAGAGGACACAGCGGTTCACGATCCAACACCACCTCCCGCCCCTGAGGCTTTGGTCTTGAGCGGTGCAGAATTAAAGTGGACAGCGGCTGCAGATCTTGAAAGTGGTCTCGCGGGTTTCATCATCGAACGCGACGGTGAGCCTTTGGCCAGTCTCCCTGAGCAACCCAGGAATCCTTTTGGCCGCCCCATTTTCCAGAACCTTTCCTATAGCGATACGCCTGCTCTGCCCCTTGTGGAAATGAAGTACACGGACGTAAGCCCGGTCGCCGGAAAGGTCCACCGATATCGAGTTTTCTCTGTCAACACTGTGGGGGCCAAGTCAGAGAAAGCAGCCGAGTAGCCTTTGGGTCAACGGTTGGCAGTAATAATGAGCCCGGCGTTGATTCGCTGGAGGAAACCCGCCCTGAAAAAGGTGCTCAAGAACCGCTCTGGCCTTAATTCAGGTGTCGGACTAGACTCCGATTGAAAAGCGGCAAAAATTGCCGTTTCATTTCAGTTGGCTGTTCAAACACAGACGCAAGTTCGACAGGGAGGTCGGCGTGTTTCTGGTCCGCACTATTCGTAGACGGCTGGTCTCGCTGTTCGCCGTTGCGCTGATGCTGATGACCGGAATGGCTATGATTGGGATTTATGGACTGGTCTGGCATCAGGAAGCCGTCGATGACCTCGACTTCTTGCTGCATCGAAGCCCAAACCAGGAGCACCTGAGCCGATCCATCAGTCGCATCACTGAAGTCCTGCACAACTCTTTAGACCTCCGCAAAGAGCAGGCGATCAGCGAACTGAAACATGTATATCTTGAACAGGTGCAGGCCGCCGAAACAGAACTGTTCGATTTTCGCCGCCGCATCGAAGCGCTGCCGTTGACGGCTGAATTAACGATACGTCAACGAGATCAGGTACTCTTCCGACTGGATAAGATTTACTCAGAGATTCATATGCTGCGGCAATTGTCGCGTCACCTTGTGCCGATCTCCGGAGCAACGAGTGCTGAGATGGATCTGCTCCGATTCGATGTGGGAGGCGCAGTTGCAAGAGCACAAAAAGGACTGGAAACACTCCCTGCTTATCAAACTAAAAACTGGGTAGTCCTTTCACTGGAAAAGGAACGACGTCGATCTGCCAGAATGCTGCAGATTCTGTCGTGGGGGATTGTTGCCGTTGGTGTGGTCTTTGCTGGTATTTTGACGTGCAGCTTCCGCTGGATTTCCATGCCGCTTCGGAAGATTGCTCAGGGATGCACCCGAATTGCCAATGGCGACATTGCCCACAGGCTGCCTCCGGTCTCGCGCTGGCAGGACGAATTCGCAGATCTGGTGGCTGGAGTGAACTGTGTGGCTGACCGCTTTCAGCAGGCGGAAGAAGAACTTCTGCACAAAGTCAAAGAGCGCAGCGAACAACTGGTTAGATCACAGAAACTGGCGAATGTGGGTTTCCTCGCGGCAGGAGTTGCGCATGAGATCAACAATCCGTTGAGTGCCATTTCTATGGCCGCGGAGTCCATGGAATATCGACTTTATGATCTCATCGGACTTCAGTCACAGGACGCGCGGGAGATCATGGATCGCGTTGCCATGATTCGTCGCGAGTCACGACGCTGCGGGGACATTACCGCACGGCTACTCGATTTTTCGCGGGGGGAAAAAGCCGGCAGGCTCCCTTCTGACATGACCGAATTGGTGCGTGAAGTTCTGGTCATTGTTCACCACCTTGGACAATTTCAGGATCGACTGATTGATTTCGATTGTGATCGCTCAGTCATTGCCGAGGTTAACTCCGCGCAATTGAAGCAGGTGATTTTGAATCTCGTTGCTAATGCATTGCAGGCAACAAGACCAGGTGGAACCGTCCGGATCAAATTGCAGGAAATGGTCGACAGTCTGGTCCTTGCCATCAGCGATGATGGCTGCGGAATGGATCAGGAAACCTTGCAGCACGTGTTCGATCCATTCTTCACGACCCGGGAAACAGGACAGGGGACCGGGCTGGGATTAAGTATCACTCACCGGATCATCGAAGATCATGGTGGAACGGTCACTCCAATGAGTGAAGGAATTGGCCATGGCAGCACGTTCCAGATCCGCCTTCCTCGCCGACAATCGCAGAAATCAGCGGCCTGATCACGAATTGCTATCCGATGATGTATTCAGTCCGGATGATTCAGCAGACAATTTGAGCCGTTGTTAGAGCATCGGAAGCCGATTTCTGAAGGAAAATGATCGGAGCTGAAATCTCACGGGGCAAACGGTCCGATTAGGGGAGACTTCGGCAAAACAATTCAGGTTCCCTGCCTTCCGGCACGAAACAGGCTGGAATGGGAGGAATTCTGTGGCTTATACTCGCAGGCAAATTGAGTTCAAGTTTTTTCAACGAGGCGGAGAGAGAGAAATGGCGGGCAATTCCCGGGGAGTAGTTCTGGGGTCAATGGGAGTCGCGGGGCTGATGGGTCTGGCGGCGATCCTGGACTTGGCTCTCGGGTTTCCATTTGGTGGCCAGATGGTACTGGATATCATGTTTATTCTGGCAGCCGGCCTGGTTGTGTATATGGGCATCGACTGCATGAAGGACATACGATAAATCGGTTGTGCTGGTGATGCGATTTTTCGCGTCACGCCAAGCCATCTTGATGCATATCGGCATGGCTTATTCGATGAGCAGCCACGATTAACGCTATTCTCCAAAGGTGTCCCGCGAACACGCGGACCCAACTCACACACTGCGGAGAATAAAGATCATGATTTCTGCTGACGACGCGACAAGGAGGTCCGACAGTGGCAACGTTGCTGCATCAGCAGCTCAAGCAACATTATGTTTCAGACTCTGATCGACATGAAGTCGCCGTTGGAGCTTTCCGCATTGATGCCGTGGACCGCAGAGGTCGTCTGATCGAGATCCAGTGTGCCTCTTTGTCGGCAATCCGAGACAAGGTTCGAACGCTGGTTGAAGATCATCAGGTCATCGTGGTCAAGCCGCTCGCAGCTCGCAAGAAGATTGTCACGCTGAAACGTGCGGGGGGTGATATCATCAGTGCTCGTTACAGTCCGATTCGTCAGTCGCTGCCGCATTTGTTTCTTGAACTCGTCCATTTCGGAATCTTCCCGCATCCACGGCTGCAGTTAGATGTCCTCCTGACCGAGCAGGAGGAAATACGAATTCCGCCCACAGCGCGAAGTTCGTGGCGAAAGAAATACAGTGTTGACGATCGCACGCTTGTAACCGTGCAGCAACACCTGAAACTGAAAACTGCCGCAGATCTGTGGAGAGCACTTGACTTGAAAGTTGCCGGTGAATTCACAACGTCGGATCTGGTGCAGACAAACGCCATGCCGCGTTGGCTGGCACAGAAAGCGGCCTGGTGTTTTTGCCGCATGGAGTTTATTGAGCCTTGCGGCAAGCAGGGAAACACGGTCGTCTACCGTCTCAGAAGACCAGTCCGCCAACGACTTCGAAAGGCGGCATGAATTAGAGATTCGTCATCGGTGTGATGGTCATGCGAATCAGGCCCTCGATTGTGTCCCCATCAATCGCTCAAATTCGCTGCTGCAATTCGTTTGCTCCCTTTTGCAGATCGAAGCAGACGGTCATCTTGTCACCCTGTCGAAACACTGTGCCGGATTCAAGATTCCTCAGGCTGGAGACTTCTTTCAGCGGTAGTGTCTGGCCATCTTGAAGAATCTGCGGCGTGCCTTGCATAGACGGTAACTCCACGGTCAGAGCAGGGCAGGCATACGGTGCTTTGAACAGGAACGCCTCAGCTTGTCGACTGATGCTTGTGAGTTCCTTCGCGGCCCAATACCGTGCGATTTCACTCAGCTTCATCCAAAGAAGATGATCGTATCGCTGATGAAGTCTGTCGACGACTTCCTTGAATACGTTGAAGCCGTATTCTTCACCATTAAAGTAGATCCCGGGCCAATGGCAGACGAGAATCGCGGGTTCGCCTTTTTCGATCACCTGCGGCAGTCGACCGCCCTTAAGATCGGCTGTGATAAATTGGTCGACGGAGCCTTTTTCCAAACCATCCCAACCTCCGAACCAGTCTCCGGTACAACCAATGATGGAGACGACGCATTTCGGATCAGCAGTCTCGAGGCCGGATGCGCGTTGGACTAATGGAACCACACTTTGGTTGTCCGTGTATAGATCACGGAAGTAGTAAGGGATCTCGGTGCTGAAAACTTCTCGGCAGGAATTCATCGTCGCCTGACTCAGTGCCGGACGCGCGCGGTTACCGAAACCGCCGGGAGTTGTCACACCTTCGCATGTCAGTCCAGCATTCTTCAAGATTTGTAACGCATAGGTTAAGTAGTCCGTCAGTTCATCGGACGACTTATTGACGCTCCAATCCCAGTTCTCCATGAACCGCTCGGACCGTTCTTTGTAAGGATGGCCGGTTTTCGTGTCGATCACGAAGGTATGCGTCACCATTTCCGGATGAATGTCCCAGTTGGGCATCATCCGTTTGCGAACGACATTCAGGCTGTCTTCAAGATCGGTTCGCGACCATCCGGGGAGCCGCTGATCGACTCTTCCCACGCACGCCGGATAGGGCACGATGCTATACTTGCCTTTGATGTTTCGTTCACCGCACCAGTCTCCAAACTTGCGGACGAAATCATCAGGAATCTCACGTGGCAGCTTACGCCAGTCCTGGAGATAGCGGTCTGGAAAGACCTCAGCAAACTGCGGGACGGCAAAATGAGCAAGGTTTACCAGACACGTCGAATCATCAATGATGAAACTCACAGGGACCCGTGCCTTCGGGTTGATAATCCTTACACCATCGGGTGGCGGGGCAGGGCGGTCGCCAGCGGGAGGTAACTCGCGTGTCTGCATCATCATCGCATTAGAAACGCCGGCTGCAAAAGGGAGGACGGCTCCTGCGGCTGCAAGCCCTGTAATGCTTTGCGAGAGGAACGAGCGTCGGGTCGAAAGTCCTGTCACTTCGGTCACTCCTGAGTGCCTCGAAAGATACTTGCATGGAAAGTCAGGCAGGGGTTCCTGTTACTCAACTCGCACCATCATAGTCGGAACAGGAAGAACTCTGGTCAAGTTAATCAGGTTACTGAGTACCGTGGCTGATTGCATTTGTGATCAGACTCTGGTTAGTATGCCAGCGGAACGCTCGCATTTCAGGCAACTCTGAGCAAATTGCACGCACCTGGAGTAACCATGGTTGCTGTTTTTTGGGGTCAGCAGGCGTTCGGCATTTCCTTTAACTCAAGTCACCGTGGAGATTTTCGTAATGGCGGAACCGAACGTCGACCAATCCTCAGGAGCAGGCCAGAAAATGGTCTTCTGGGGATGTTTTATTGCCCTCGTAACAACATCGTTTGCTTTCATCAGCCGCATTACGCTGTGTACCGTACGATTCGGAACAGAATTTAATCTCGATCAGGTCAAGATCGGCGAGTTAATTGGTGCTGGCATTTGGCCGTTTGCGATTTCGATTATCCTCTTCAGTCTGGTAATCGACCGTATCGGCTACAAAGTGGCGATGCTGTTCTCCTTCGCATGCTTTGCCACCTATCTCGCTTTGGCTTGTCTGGCATATTCGAAAGTCCAGGGAGTAGAAGGCGAAGCACTGATTGCCGGACAAAAGGCTGGCTATGATCTGCTTTATCTCGCAAGCATAATTCTGGCACTGGGGAATGGAACGGTCGAAGCGTTCATCAATCCTGTTGTGGCGACGATGTTCAACAAAGAAAAAACCAAGTGGCTCAACATCCTGCATGCGGGATGGCCAGGTGGACTTGTATTCTGCGGCCTCGCAACGATCTATCTGGAAGAAACACTGAAGACCGGCGACTGGCGAGTTGTCGTAGGCTTGGTTGGAATTCCAGCCGTAGTGTATTTGCTGATGTTGCTCGGAGCAAAGTTTCCGAAGAGCGAGCAGGAATCTGCTGGCGTTTCCTATCGTGAGATGCTGGGTGAATTCGGAGCGTTTGGAGCGTTGGTTGGCTTTGGTTTGATCTTCATGCAGCTGGGCGAAGTGTTCGGATGGAAGGAAGGCTCTTCGAAGTACATTGCCCCAGTGCTGACCGCCGTTCTGACGATCGGATTCGGAGCTTACACAAAGAGTTTTGGCCGAGCGATTCTGGCTTTTCTGATCATTATCATGATGCCGCTGGCAACTGCTGAAATCGGTACAGACTCCTGGATCAGCGGTCTTATGGAAAAACCGATGGAAGCTGCAGGACGCAATCCTGTGTGGGTTCTGGTTTACACCTCGGCTATCATGATGGTACTGAGATTTTTTGCAGGCCCGATTGTTCACAGTCTCTCCCCGATCGGCCTGTTGATCGTAAGCTCTGTGCTGGCCATTGCAGGCTTGTTTGCATTGTCCAAATGCGGAAGCGCCGAGTTGCCGATGATTTTCGCCGCCGCAACTCTTTATGGGTTTGGCAAGACATTCTTCTGGCCGACGATGCTGGGCGTCACGGCGGAGCAATGTCCAAAGGGTGGTGCACTTACGCTGAATGCCATTTCTGGCATTGGTATGATTGCCGTGGGAGTTCTGGGTACCCCGTTCATTGGTTATGTTCAGGCCCAGACAGCCAGTACCGTGTTGACTGAAAAATCCGCAGAGGTTGCCAAGACGGTTATCTCTGACAAAGAATTTATGGGTATCGCCTATCAGGCGATTGACCCGGATAAAGAGAAATCAGTAACGGACCAGGCTGGGCTGGCTGCTCTGTCAGACGCCAAGAAAAGCGGCAGCTTTGAAGCGTTGGGGAAAATGGTAATGTTCCCCGCCTTTATGCTGGCCTGTTACATTGTTTTGTTCCTCTATTTCAAGTCGAAGGGCGGATACAAGGCGCAGTCTCTATCCGGACATTGACGTGTGACACTTGCCTCATGGCGAATCGCAAAGTAGCGGTGAGTTGAACTCTGAAAAGCCCGGCACAGTGTGCCGGGCTTTTCTTTTTCACACGAATGATTCTTTTGTAGAACTGGATCGCCCTGTCTTCAACGAAATGTCACGGGCGATGTTTAGTGGTGTTTTTATGTTGAGCTACACCGTTTCTTGCAGGGTTCCGTGAATTCGTTACTCGCGTGGTAGGTTTCGGAAATCTGGACAGGACTCTATCGAAAAACCTGTTTTCACCGGTCATCCGAGGCAAGCCCGAAAGTCTGGCAGAACCGACGGAAAACGGGGCTCAAGCCAATCGATGTCGAAATCTGCCGGAACTTTTGACCATCCAAATTCCGAACGAGGGAGTAGATTTCTTCTGACAGCGGCGATTCTTCGAAGAGTCGCCTTTGCTCTCTTCCGAAAGGTTGAATTCATGCGTTTGATCGTTTGTGTTGCCACTCTGGCGGTTATTGGGCTCTCAACAGCAGCATCAGCTGGCGAAAACGCCGTTCATGTGCTGCCAGCCTCAACAGCGAGTGCTTCGGTTCCCGTCGTCAATGTGTCTCAGTCAAACAGTATCTTCCAGCCTGTTCGCCGAAGCCAGGGTGGATTCTTCAGTCGAGTCATGGAGTTGGAGCGTCGCAAGAATGCATGGTTGCGACGAACCTTTCTCCAGTAAGCCACAGACAGAAAACAGGACCTACGTTCTGCACGAGATCTTCCGGAAGTTCTTGACTTAACGCTGGTGTTGTTTACCGCTCCAGGCTCGGTGTCGGCCCTTAAGACCGAACGGTACGAAGTTGGTGTTATGTGTGGCTCGCGTCCCGTTATCCAGGCTCATGGTGCGGTTGACGGAGAATAGAACCTTCCGAACCGCATGTTTCAGGAAAGGCCCATACGAAGTCCCAGTACGGAACAGCGAAAGCTCCCTGCCTCCGTATCGGAATCACCGTCCGTTTTTTGAAATTCGATTGAACGCGGTCGACTGTCCTGTCAGTCGGCCGCGTTCTTTTCGTTTTGGAAGAGTGCCAGAACGGGACATCGGGTCTGCTCGTGCTTTGTAGAGCTTTGTGCTCCACTGTCTGTCGGGCCAAATTGCGGGGACATCCTTCGACCGACTCCTGCTCAATTCTATCGGTTTCGAGTCGACCCCAGCACTCCATTGCAGCGACTCGCCCGCTGGCGGAACCTTCAGAACCTATACAACCCGCGCCAGGCAATTTCCGGTTTCCCCGTAGTGTGCCATTTTGACGCGAACGCCAGGGAAGCCCGAAGAGCCCTTACTCCGATAGCCCTTGGAGTGATGGTTCGATCCGGATGGTCGAACAGCCTGCCTCGAAGTGCTGCCAATGGCATCACTTTCGCCTCGATTCACGGATGAACTTCCGCAATGCCTATCTCCCGCAACCGCCGTCGACAACGATACTTTCTCCTGCCACTATGTTGTCTCTTCGGACTCGCATCGACTGCACAGGCTCAACACAGCATGCCTGTCCCAACTTGTCCCGGCCGCGGACTTGTGACTCCTGGTACTGACGGGATGTGGTATCTTGATGGCTGTTATGGATGCCAATTAGACGGGCCTGCCTCCTCAGATGACGAATCATCGAGTCCCCGATTTCTTCCCGAATTTCTGCATGAGTACCGTGGAATCACCGCGGAGTATATTTACACCGGCGAAGTATTCTCACTTGCTCACGGTGGACTGAATACCAAAGATGCCACGAAGTACAGGGGAAATCTCGATCTCGTGCTTAATGCTGACACTACCGCGATGGATTTATGGGAGGGCGGCCGCTTTTTTGCCTATGGAAACGCTTATCACGGTAAGTCTCTCACCACAAATTACGTCGGGGACGCGCAGTTCTTTAGCAACATTGACAGTACTCCGAGAGACGCAAATGAGTTCTTGCTAATGGAGTATTGGTACGAACATTCGTTTGCAGATGGGGATATTCTGGTCAAGGTTGGCAAACAGGATTCCAACGCCGACTTTGCATATTCAGAGCTTGGAGGAGACTTCATAAATTCTTCCTTCGGCTTCTCGCCCACAATCTTGCTTCCCTCTTGGCCAAACCCGGCGATGGGAGTTTCGACATTCCTTAATCTCACCGATCTCCTGCACTACAAACTTGGCGTTTATGACGGCTCGCCATCATTGGGTGCGTTTACTGGTGGTCGATCTGGTTTCGACTCTCTGGGCTCCGGCGGAGTGATCACCATGCAGGAGGTTTCATTAACGCCTCAGTTCGGCGCCCAGGGAGAGTTGCCGGGGACCTATAAAGCCGGAAACTGGATTCACAGCGATGAGTTCGACAACCTTGCGACCGGTGTGGGCACGGTCAATGGGAACCATGGATATTGGTTCAACATCGATCAAATGCTGTGGATCGAACCCGAGAGTGGAGACGAGCCACAGGGATTGGGCTTCTTTGCGCAATACGGATGGTCACCATCTGACCGAAATGCCGTCGATCGATATCACGGTGTTGGCATGACCTATCGAGGCCTGGTTCCACAAAGAGATATTGACCTGGTTGGCGTCGGACTTGCGTCAGCCCATTTTTCTGCGGCCGGTACCAATCGCGAAGAAGCTGTGGAAGTATTCTACAAAACACAGATCACAGATTGGTTCACTATTCAGCCAGACATGGTCTACATCGCGAACCCGAGCGGGATTAACAACGATGCCTTCATCGTGGGGCTGCGGTCAGAAATTGTGTTTTGAAAGCATGGCGACATACTTGAAGCCCAATTGTATAGCGTTCCCGCTACACAGCTTGTTTTCTCGAAAAGAAACAGTACGTCTATCAATGAGAAGAGCCGTCGCGAAACCCGCACTTCGCGACGGCTCAGACCCCGAAACTGCTTGACTGCAGTGAGGATATCAAATTGTATTCAGCATAGACTGTCTGATCAGACCGCACCTGAGCCAGGCAGTTGACTCACAAGTTTGACCTCATGAGTCGGCTGAGATTCATGTTGATATCATTCAGTAGCAGTTCCGATGATGAGTTCCTCTTCTTCTTCCTGAATAATGATACGAGGCGTAACCATCAGCATCACGCTTTCAGTCTCGCGTCCCACACCACTATTCTTGAACAATCGGCTGATGTAAGGAATCTTGTTCAGGATCGGTACTCCAGCCATATTTCGGCCTTCTCTCAACCGCTTGATTCCGCCGAGGAGCACGGTACCACCGTCCGGAACGCTGACGACGGTTGATACGGTCAGGTTGGAAGTGATAGGCAACTGCAGTGTTCCGGCAGTTCCTCCACCTTGCTGACCCTGCTGACCGCCTTGGCCTTGCT
>Ga0255095_1000121_pt1 | contig 46974 bp, 24 predicted proteins | sample Colum_Law_RepC_8_2_FD_188435 | JGI IMG/M metagenome (GOLD analysis project Ga0255095, IMG submission 188435) | Freshwater microbial communities from Columbia River, Oregon, United States - Colum_Law_RepC_8d | ecosystem: Environmental > Aquatic > Freshwater > River | place: USA: Oregon...
GTTTGTGAGTTGTTGCGGGGTGACGGTGTTTTGTCTGCGGGTGAGGTCGGGGAGTCCGGGGGCGTGGCGGGCTGGCAGTTGCCGGATGGTGTGCCGCATTTTGCGCCACGTGCGAAGAGTGTGATCTGGCTGTTTATGAACGGCGGTGTTTCGCACATGGAGTCATTTGATCCGAAGCCGATGCTGACGAAGTACGCGGGGAAAACGATCGCGGAGACTCCGTTTGCCGATTCGCAGAATCCTGACAAGCTGAAGCTGGCTCGCGTGACGGTGGTGAACGACGCGAACGGTCAGCAGCGGAATCGGCTGTATCCGCTGCAGGTGGGGTATCGTCGGTATGGTCAGAGTGGGATGGAGTTGAGTGACTGGGTGCCTGAGATGGGTGCGTGTGCGGATGATCTGGCGGTGGTGCGTTCGATGTTTACGACGGACGACAACCATGGTGCTCAGACGCAGTTCCATTCCGGGCGTCACATGCTGGACGGTGAGTTTCCGACACTGGGGGCGTGGGTGCACTATGGTCTGGGTTCACTGAACGACAATCTGCCGCAGTTTATTTCGATTGGTGGCCGGGAGTACTGGAATGCGAAGGACGGTCATTATCTGGGTCCGGAGCATGATGCGGTTCCGGTGCGAATTGATCCGGCGAATCCGCTGGATTACGGGCAGCGTCCGGCGGGTGTGAGTGAGCGTCAGCAGCGGCTGGGATTTCGACTGACGGAACGCTGGAATCGCCTGCGTGGTGAGCAGTATCCGGGTGATGCGGCCCTGGAGGCTCGGATTCGGGCGTACGAGCTGGCATATCGAATGCAGATGTCTGTGCCGGAGGTTCTGCAACTGAGTTCAGAGACCGAGGAGACTCAGAGGATGTACGGGATGGACCAGCCGGAAACGCGGGAATTCGGGACTCAAATGCTGGCGGTTCGTCGTCTGGTTGAGCGGGGAGTGCGTTTTATTCAGGTGCAGCATGGTGCGGGCGGTGCGGGTGTCTGGGATGCTCATGGGGGGTTGAAGGCCAATCATGAGCGGAATTTTCGGGCGGTGGACAAACCGATTGGTGGGTTGTTGAGGGATTTGAAGCAGCGTGGGCTGCTGGATTCGACGCTGGTGTTGTTTGCCAGTGAATTTGGCAGGACTCCGGGAACTCAGGGTTCTGACGGGCGGGACCACCACATGTATGGCTGGCGGGTGGGGGTGTGCGGGGTGGCGTGGTGCATGGTGCGACGGATGAGATCGGCTTTCATGCGGTGGAGGACCGGCATTACGTGACGGACATTCACGCTACGATTCTGCGACAGTTGGGGTTGGATTCACGTCGACTGGAATTGCCGGATCGGAAACGACTGGATCTGGACCATGGTCATGCGATTGAGGCGATTCTGGGGGGCTGAATTGGCTGGCGTGTTGACAAATATCCCCGAAATTGCGACAGTCTGTCTCAGGATTTCCCGGTTTGTGGGCGGTTTTTCACCCAGATTTGACCTGTGGGGAAGGCTATTCGATTGTGTCGAAGCTGAACGCGTGTCATAGTGTTTGAATGTTCTGTACAGTTCTGTACAGTTCGGGACAGGTGGGAAGTGAGCCGTGTCTGAAGAATCCCAGAACCCTAAACCGTCGAACAAGGTGACACAGCTGGGCGATTTTGCGCTGCAGCGAGAGCTCGGTCAGGGTGGTATGGGCAAAGTCTTTCTGGCTCGGCAGGTCAGTCTTGATCGCCTTGTCGCCGTGAAGACGTTGTCACGTGAGCTGTCAAAAAAGGAGGGCTTCATCGCCCGATTCGAGCGTGAGGCGCGCTCGATGGCGAAGATCGACCACCCGAATGTGCTGAAGATTTATGCGGTGGATTCCGCGCATGGAATTCACTTTGCGGCGATTGAGTATGTGGACGGTCAAAGCCTGCAGAAGTGGCTGGATCAGTTGGGCAGGCTGGTCGTTGGTGATGCTGTGCACCTGGCGATCCGCTGTGCAGAGGCGCTCCGTTATGCTCATGCCGAGAACATGATTCATCGGGACATCAAGCCGGACAACATTCTGCTGACGAAGAAGGGTGTGGTGAAGGTCGCGGATTTTGGTCTGGCGAAGGCGATGGACGATGACGTTTCGATGACTCAGAGTGGCACCGGTCTGGGGACTCCCCTGTACATGGCTCCCGAGCAGGCTCGGAATGCCAAGCATGTTGACAGTCGCTGCGACATTTATGCTCTGGGTGTGACTTTGTATCACATGTTGACGGGTCAGTTGCCCTACACCGGCAAGACGACTCTGGAAGTGATCATGGCGAAGGAGAAGGGGCGTTACGCTTCAGCTCGATCGCTGCGTCCTGAGTTATCTGAGCGTCTGGACATGATTGTCGACAAGATGATGGCGAAGGATCCGGCGCAGCGTTACAAGTCCTGTGAAGATGTGCTGAAGGACCTGCAGGCACTGGGATTGCAGACTGATGCGTTATCATTCATTGCCGGCGCTGAGGCGGCTCCGGTGCTGCGACCTGCAGGAAATGTTCCGTTGACGGCCACTGCCCCGGGGGCTCGCAAGGCCGGTTCAACTGCGCCTTCGTTTGGTTCCGAAACTGCGACCCAGACAGGGACTCGTATCTGGTATGTCCAGTTTGAGGACGCGAAGGGCAAGTCGGTTGTGGAGAAGCATTCCACGGGTCGAATTCTGAAGATGCTGGCGGCTGGACATTTGACGGCTAAGGCGAAGGCCAAAGTGTCGGCTGACGGTGCCTATTATCCGTTGGCGCAGTTTCCGGAGTTTGCGAAGGCGGTGGAAGACAGTATTGCGCGGCGGACGGCGGCGATTCGCAAGGAGGACATGAAATCGCTGTACAGCCGAGTTGAGCGTGAACAGAAGATGTTCTATCTGAAGCGAAAGGTGAAGGATTTCTTTCGCAATATCTTTGGTGTGGCCAGCCTGCTGGTGCTGTTGGGCGTGATCGGCATGGTGCTGTGGCTTGGCTGGCAGTATGGTGCCGAGCTTCCGGCGAAGCTTGCCGGGATGATTGGCTTTGGTGAGTCTTCGGACAACGCGTCCAATGCGCAGCCGTCGGAACGTACTGCGGTTCTGTCAGAGGGAGGCATTGTGCCTGAGGGCACGGTGAAACCGCGGTGACATGCAGTGGAAGCAGAGCAGGTTTGTTCGAAGGAGGCAGACAGGGGACCGGTCGTGGCAACGGGCCGTCTGAAGTGGCGTCCGGTCCGCGATGCTTTGGCGGTTGGTCTGCTGGTGGCCCTGTTGTGGGCTCCGTTGATCCTTGCCAACCTGTGGGTCAGCCATGATTCGCAGATTCAGTCCTTCAATGCTCGGCTGCAATTGCACACAGTTGCGATGTCAAGAAGTCTGTATCAGCATGCGGCCGTGCTGCGGAGGATTCTGCAGAAGCTGGGGGATCAGGGCGTCACGGCTCCAAAGTCAGATTCGGTAGCTGAGCTGCTGGAGGACTGGGTCAGCTTTCAGCGTGGCAGTCTGGGCGTGTTCGTGATGGAGGGGTCGCAACCGCGGCTGCGGTCACTGAAGATGCCTGCATCCGAGGTGGATGTGGTGCAATCCGGTCTGGAGCGGCAGGTGGGAGACCTGAAAGGGAAGATTGCGAAGCAACGGGCGATTCCCGAGGGGAATCGCGAGGAAAGTCAGGGCGGAATCCTGCAGTATTCCGTAGTTTCCGGCTTTCCTTTCGAAATCAGTGGGCACCGGGTGATGGTGCTGTATGGCGAAGCGGAACGGTCTCCACAGGAGGGTGCTGCAGGGGTTGGACTACTGCTGGATCTGGATGTTTATCTGAATGATCTTCGTTTGCCGGTCGACAGCGGAGCTATGGACAGTGTCCGAGTTTCACTGTACACGCAGACAAATCAGCTGTTGCTGGGCAGTGTGATGTCGGCAAAGGACTATCCATGTCTCTGTGATCTGATGGTACCCGGGGACGTTTGGCGGCTGCAGGGCCTTCCCAGTGGCGGGTGGGCGGGCTGGTCAGCGGGTTTGATTCTGGCAAATACCGTATCGGGCCTGGCGATGGCAATCGCAGCGGCGGTCGTTACGCTGCTGTATTCCAGGGACCGAGTGGACTTTGCGGTAGAGCTGTCCCGGGTGAATCAGGGTCTGTCAGAGGCTCTGGAGCAGCGGCTGCGGTCAGAGCAGGCGCGGGATCGAGCGCTGGCTGATCTGTCGAGGTCGCGGCAACTGGAGTCTGTGGGAAGGCTTGCCGGCGGTGTAGCTCATGAATTCAACAATCTGCTGCAGGTGATTCTGGGCCACACGGATCTGTTATTGACTGAGGTACTGGCGTCACGGCCTCTGGCGGACGGACTGCAGCAGATTGACCGTGCCGGTCGGCGTGCGGCTGAACTGACGAAGCAGCTTCTGTTGTTCGCGAGGCGTGAGCCTCAGGAAGCTGCGGTGGTTGATGTCGCGTCAGCAGTCAGTGAGGGGCTGCGCTTGATGAAGCCGGCGTTGAAGAAGAAGACACGGGTTGACTGGAGTGCGCCGGATGTGAGGCTGCTGGTGGCGATGGACGGTCTGCGTTTCGATCAGATTCTGCTGAATCTGCTGTTGAATGCGGATCTGGCGATGGCCGATGGTGGAGTGATTGAATTGAGGGTCTGGGAGGCTGCTGCTGGCGAGTTCGCTGGTGCAGCAGTCACTTGTGAACAGCGCAGTGTTGTGCTGACGATCGCAGATCAGGGCTGTGGAATGTCAGAAGAGACTTTGTCGCGGGTATTTGACCCCTTCTTTTCGACTCGCGGTCCAGCAGCGGGTACCGGTCTGGGATTATCACTGGTGTATGGTCTGATGAAGCAGTGCGGCGGTCAGATTCACCTGTCGAGCGAGGTTGACCGGGGCACGACGGTAACACTTATTTTTCCGTCTGTGGTGTGATTAAGAGCAGAAGGTGTCTGTATCAGATCTGGCAGGAGCCTGCATGTCATGACGTTGAATGAATCACTGGACAATCCCTTCGAATTCACAATTCCCGACATGTCGGACGAGGTGCAACTGGACGTTTCTGACGCTGCGGATTTCTGTGTGCGGGAGGAGATTCTGATCTGTGGTCCGCGATTGATTCTGCCGGCAGTGTGCTGGAAAACGGGTGTCACAGAGGACCTTGTACCGCTGCAATTTCAGATTCCTCGAGCATCATTCCGGCTGCAGTTGGGAAGCGTGTCTGTCAGCACATTTGTTTCGCGGCAGCAGAAGCAGTATGAGGAGCGCCGTCTGCTGCGTCTGTCACTGGCGGGGATTCTGGGAACGCTGATGTGGGTGATGCCGCTCATGTGGAATTGGTCGGGGCTGTCGACAGCTGGGATTCTATGGGGGGCAATCCTGATGCTGGCGGGTGGAATCGTGGCGGTACCGGCGTCGCTGCGGATGGTGGCGGGTGCCCCTGTCGTGCAGGGCTACCGGGCGCCGGGGCTGCATTTCGTCCGTGGCGTCCCACCAGCGTTGCTTGCGCAGTTGCGTCTGCTGCAGGCGCAGCGACGTCCACGGGCGGCTCGAAGTGTCTGACTTCTGTGGGCGTCAGAGGACGACGCACTTTTTCCGGTTCAATGTCAAATGAAGCGTGCGGTGTGGGGCAGTATTTTAACCACGACAGGCACGAAAAGTACCAATTGTGGAGGCATCCGAAGGCGAGCTGCGGGGGCCTATTTCAGGAGGGCGAGGCTTCTGCCGAGCCGTTGGGTCCCACGGGGGTGAGGCTGCAGACGAACCGAGGGGATCGAGTGGTGTGGCGGGTGTTCGGCTCAGCGGGAGCTTCGCCCTCCCAAGGGGGTGAGGCTGCAGATGAACCGAGGGGATCGAGTGGTGTGACCTGAGATTACTGTCGGCGCAGGTCGAGCGTGCAGGGGAAGTCGGGTGACATCCTCGGTTCGACGGGTTGAAACTGTTTTGGGGTATGTCCGAAGCGGAAGAAGCGGGCGGCGCGGCGGCTTTCAGCGGCGAGTGCGTTGACCGGGTAGCCTTCCGGGTTGAGGCCACCGGGGTGATCCACGTGATAGCGGCAACCTCCGAGTGATCGACCGGCCACGGTATCGCAGACATCGATGGTGAGTGGCACATGCAGGCCAATGGTGGGATGCAGGCAGCTGGGCGGTCGCCACGCCCGATAGCGGACTCCGGCGATGAATTCTCCTGGAGTTTCCGTGGCGACCAGTGGGATGCGGACTCCGTTGACGGCAAGAGCGAGGTGTGGTGCGTGGAGCCCTGTGACGTGCACCTGCAGGCGTTCAACGGAGGAATCGACATAGCGGGTGGTGCCACCACCACCGGGTTCTTCGCCGAGCACGTACCACGGTTCGAGTGCCTGGCGAATGTCGATGCGGATTCCTGCCGCCTGGAACTGTCCGATGCGTGGGCAGCGGAATTCGAAGTGTGGTGCAAACCAGCGGTGATCGAGATTGAAGCCTGCCTGCTGGAGCCATGCGGTGACGTGGCAGAGGTCGTTCCAGAGGAAGTGCGGAAGCAGGCAGCGATCGTGGAGTGCGGTGCGCCAGTGAATGAGTGGTTCACGATACGGCTGCTGCCAGAATGCCGCCACAAGGGCTCGCACCAGCAGTTGCTGCGTGAGGCTCATGCGGGGATGTGGGGGCATTTCGAAGCCTCGGAGTTCGACGAGTCCGAGTCTTCCGGCTGAGTGGTCGGGTGAGCAGAGTTTGTCGATGCAGATTTCGGCGCGGTGGGTATTACCGGTGATATCGATGAGCAGATTGCGGAACAGGCGGTCCACCAGCCATGGAGCGATCCAGCCGGAACCGGGTTCGGGGACCTGCGCGAAGGCGATCTCCATTTCACTGAGTGCATCGCGCCGCCCCTCATCGACTCGCGGAGCCTGACTGGTGGGTCCGATGAACAGGCTGGAGAACATCCATGAGAGTGAGGGGTGGTTATTCCAGAAGCCGATGAGGCTGCGGAGCAGATCAGGGCGTCGCAGGAAGGGGCTGTCGGCGGGGGTTGCGGCGCCGAGGACGAGGTGGTTGCCTCCGCCGGTCCCGGTGTGTCGGCCGTCCTGCTGAAATTTTTCGGTGCCCAGTCGGCAGTGTCGGGCATCGTCATAGACGCCCTCGGTGATCTGCCGCAGTTGCGACCAGTTGTGAGCGGGCTGAATATTGACTTCGATGACACCCGGGTCCGGCGTGACTTTCAGCAGCTCGATGCGTGGGTCGTGGGGTGGCAGGTAGCCTTCGATCACGACGGGCAGCTGCAGTTCTTCGGCTGCTGCTTCAATACTGGCCAGCAGGTCGAGGTAGTCTTCGAGGGTCCCGACTGGTGGCATGAAAACGTGCAGTTTGCCATTGCGGGGTTCAATGCAGAGTGCCGTGCGAACGACACGGCTGCCGGGAGGCGCGTCCAGCCACTGATCGGCAGGTTCCTCCGGATCGTCGATGAGTCCGAGTCTCTGGAGAATCTGGCGTTGTGGCGGTCTGGCTCGGTTGGCTTCTCCGGCAAGCCGCTCCTGAGCGGAGCGCCGCAGTTCGCTGTATCCGGGAAGTGGCGGCCGATCAGTGAAGGGGTCGATTACGGGATCGAGGGGTGCGGTGGCCAGCGGCAGTGATTCGAGTGGCAGTCGCAGCCCGATGGGCGAATCTCCGGGGATCAGAAACAGGCAGTGCGAGCGAAATGGCCAGAATCCGCTGGTCCACTGTGCGTTGGCCTGCCACCACGGTCTGGAGAGTGGCAGTACGAAGCCGGCCGGGCGTGAGACACCGCGCTGAAGCGCGCGAGTGAGGCGACGCCGGTCTTCGTCGGAGTCCGGATCAAATTCGCGGACATCGACGTCGATGGGAGTGCGATCTTCGACCTGCAGCAGGTGAAAGACATCTTCGTAGGCGGGGCGAATCCAGCGATGTTCGACGTTCAGTCGCGATGCCAGCTCGCAGATGAACTGACCGGCAGCGTGTTCATCTGCGGCCGGTTGCGACTGCGGGTTGTGCTGTTCATGCAGTCCTGCGAGGAGCAGCGGGTTGTTCCAGATCGGCTGACCGTCGCGGCGCCACAGGCAGGTGTAGGCCCAGCGTGGCAGGGATTCGCCGGGATACCACTTTCCCTGACCGTAGTGCAGCAGTCCGCCCGGCGCGAATCGCTGACGAAGACGGCGAATCAGTTGATCAGAAAGCTGCTGTTTGCGGGGGCCCACGGCGGCGGAGTTCCATTCAGCGCCTTCCATGTCATCGATGGACACGAACGTGGGTTCGCCGCCCATGGTGAGCCGAACATCCTGTTCCAGCAGGCGTCGATCCACCTCCAGCCCGCAGGTGTGGATACGTTCCCAGGTCTCTTCCGAGTACGGCAGCGTGACTCGTGGATCTTCGTGGACGCGAGTCACCTGCATACTGACATCAAAACTGACTTCGCAGGGATCGACGGCACCCGAGATGGGGGCGGCGGATTGCGGAGCGGGCGTGGCAGCCAGTGGAATGTGGCCTTCTCCGGTAAAGAGGCCTGAGGTGGGGTCGAGGCCCACCCAACCGGCACCGGGCAGGTAGACTTCGGTCCAGGCGTGCAGATCCGTGAAATCGGCGGTCGGGCCGGAGGGTCCGTCGAGCGGCTGCTGGTCAGCAGTGAGCTGGATCAGGTATCCGGAGACGAAGCGGGCTGCCAGTCCGAAACTGCGGAGCAGGTGCACGAGGAGCCATGCGGAGTCCCGACAGGAGCCTGAGTGTTTCTGCAGAGTTTCTTCGGGTGACTGGACTCCGGGTTCCATGCGAATGAGGTAGCTGACCGATTGCTGCAGCAGGATATTGAGGTCGACGAGGAACGACACGGTGCGTCGCGGGCTGACGTCGATGCGACTGCGGAATTTCAGAAAGTCCGGGTGGTCACAGACGGGTTGCAGGAAGGGAGCGAGGTCCTGGGCGAGTGCCGGGGCATAATGGAAAGGAAACTCCGTCGATTCCTCGTCAAGGAAAAAGTCGAAGGGGTTGATGACGGTCATGTCAGCGATGAGATCGACGGACACCTGCAGTTGTGTGGCGGGTTCGGGGAAGACGATTCTGGCGAGGTAGTTGCCGAAGGGGTCCTGCTGCCAGTTGATGAAATGCTGTTCGGGCTGGATGCGGAGAGAGAACGCATCAATGGGTGTGCGACAGTGGGGTGCTGGTCTGAGTCTGACGACGTGCGGACTGAGAGAAACGGGGCGGTCGTAGGTGTAGGTGGTTTGATGAACCAGAGCGACTTTGATGGGCATGGTATGGATTTCCAGCGGCGAGCCGTAGCGCGGCCGGTGCGAGTCTGCGCAGGGGTTTGCGGCGACAGCGGCGGTAATAAGTCTGGGCGAGCCTTGGGGGTAGCAGAGCACGGGCAAAGCACGGGGTGGTGCAATGTCGCTGGTGGGGTTTGGATCCGCCACGTGCGTGAGGATCCTGCAGGCTCTGCTGCGGCGCAGTTATAACGGTGGCAGGCACCTGATCCCAGAGTAGCACGGCCCGAGCGGGAAAAATCGGCGCTTTTCCCGTGATTGCAGCAGAATCAGCAGACCGGGGCAGTGGAGCGTGTCTGTGGAACGCGTCAGTCGGCGGCTGAGATCAGTTCGGGCTGCAGGCTGGAGTAGTCGAAAGGGTCACTGAAGTCGTCAGAGCCGTCGTCGTCATGAACATGCAACTGCACGGTACTGCCCTGCACTTCCACAAGAGTGACCAGCAGATTGCCAACCCGGACTGATTCGCCGGGCACCAGATCGACGTGGTGTAGCTGCATGGAGGACGAACGCCTGTATCAAAGGGACTGGGCACCGACTGAAGGGAGATTGACCCGGAACGTCGCTGCACTGCGAGAGTTCGCAGTACAAACGGGCGACCTGTGGTCCGAGATGCCTGAATCAATTTTATAGCGATTGTGAAAAGTCGGTTCAATCCGAACGGGCATTTCTGCGTGGAAACCGGATTGTTTCGCTGGTGTAGATTTTTCTGCCGCGGGAGGGTTGCAGAATCCGGAAGTTTTGATTCTCAGTTTGTCCCGGTAGGTGGGTTTGTCTTCGCAGCGGCGTTGGTGCCGGGTACAACTCATGCAGAAGCCCATGCTGAGTGTGCCCCTGCCATGTTGAAGGATGCCCTGTGAGTACGTCTTCATCCGACACACCGACTGCCGAGAACCTGACTGCTGCGAATCCACTGCTGGCCAGTTCGGGATTGCCACGGTTTGCAGAGATTCGTCCTGAGCACGTTGGACCGGCGGTCGAGTCGATTGTGGCTCGCTGTCGTCAGATTCTGAGTGCTCTGGAGTCGGATGACGCGGAGGGCTGGGATGCACTGATGCTGCCGCTGGAGGAGATTGACATTCTGTTTGAGTATGGGTGGAGTCCAGTGGAGCATCTGCTGAGTGTGGCCAGCACGGATGAGCTGCGGGCTGCACATGAGGCGGTTCTTTCGCAGATTGTGGAACTGCGTCTGCAGTTGCGGCAGAGCGAATCTCTGTATCGACGCCTGCTGCGACTGCGTGACCACCGTGACCTTGCAGATTCTGAAGCCCGCACACGCATAGTTCAGCGGATGATTCAGAGTGCCGAGCAGTCCGGGATTGCACTGCAGGGAGACCAGCGGGCACGATTCAATGAGATCCAGCAGCAGTTGTCGCAACTGGCCACCGATTTTTCGAATCATGTGCTGGACGCCACGAAAGCGTGGTCTCTGGAGCTTACAGACGCAGCGAGTGTGATTGGTTTTCCAGAGAGTCTGCGTCGTCTGACGGCCGCTGCGTGGTCACGGGTGGCGGAGAATTCTGAGCGTGCGGCGGCAACGGCCGAGAACGGGCCGTGGCGAATCACGCTTGATCAGCCGTGTTTCGGGCCGCTGATGGAACACAGTCGTGATCGTACTCTGCGGGAGACAGTCTATCGGGCGTATGTGACGCGGGCATCTGCCGGTACCCTCGACAACGGTCCTCTGATCGCGCGGATTCTGGAGCTGCGTCGTGAGCAGGCGCGGCTGCTGGGCTATGACTGCTATGCAGATCTCAGCCTGTCCCAGAAGATGGCGGGAGACGTGGCGGCGGTGCAGCAGATGTTTGATCGTCTGCTGCAGGCGTCATTTGACCGCGCCAGGCGGGAGTTGGAGGAGTTGACGGCGACGGCGGCGGAACTAGGGCATGACGGGCCACTGGCGCACTGGGACGTGGCTTTCTGGGCCGAGCGGTTGCGGGAGCAGCGTTTTTCGTTTACTGACGAGCAGTTACGGCCCTACTTTTCGCTCGATCGGGTGCTGGATGGTCTGTTTGGGCTGTGTGAGCGATTGTTTGGCATCCGTGTGCAGCGGTCGGTTGACGCTGTTTCGGTGTGGGATGCCGATGTGCGATATTATGAGGTCCTGAACGAAGCGGGCGTGCAGATTGCGGGATTTTTCCTGGATCCTTATTCCCGTCCTGCCAACAAGCGTCCGGGGGCCTGGATGAACGATTGTATCGGTCGTTCGGTGACTGTGCGGGGCACGCGCTTACCGGTGGCTCATCTGATCTGCAACAGTACTCCACCTGCCGGCGGGAAGCCGGCGCTGATGACTTTCCGTGAGGTTGAGACGCTGTTTCATGAGTTTGGTCATGGACTGCAGCATATGCTGACGACGGTGGACGAGCGAGATGCTGCTGGAATCTGCGGAGTGGAGTGGGACGCGGTGGAGCTGCCGAGTCAGTTTATGGAGTCGTGGTGTCTGCATCGTGAGACGCTGATGCAGATGGCGAGGCACTATGAGACGGGTGAAGCGTTGCCGGAGGACTTGTACAGGAAGCTGCGAGAGGCGCGGACGTTTCGAGCGGCGTCACAGATGCTGCGGCAGCTGCAGTTTGGCATGATTGACATGGCGCTGCATCATGGATACGACCCGACGGGCGGCGAGACGGTCTTTGATGTGGAACGACGGGTGCTTTCGATTACCAGCCTGATTCCTCCGCTGCCGGAAAATCGTTTCCTCTGCTCATTCGCCCACATTTTTGCTGGAGGCTATGCTGCCGGGTACTACAGTTACAAATGGGCGGAGGTACTCAGTGCGGACGCCTTTGCGGCTTTCGAAGAGGTGGGGCTGGAAAACTCTGAGGGGCTGCGGGCAGCGGGGCGAAAATTTCGGGACACGGTTTTGGCGTTGGGTGGAAGCCGGCATCCGCTGCAGATTTTCAGGGCATTCCGGGGCCGGGATCCGGATCCGGCGGCGTTGTTGAAACAGAATGGGCTGTAGTCAGTTTTCAGTTTTCAGTTTTCAGTTTTCAGTTTTCAGTTTTCAGTTTTCAGTTGTCAGTTTTCAGTTGTCAGTTTTCAGTTGTCAGTTGTCAGTTGTCAGTTGTCAGTTGTCAGTTGTCAGTGGTTAGTGGTTAGTGGGCGGTGGTTAGTGGTTAGTGGGCAGTGGTTAGTGGGCAGTGGGCGGGGGGAGTGCGATGCAGGGGCCTGTCGAGAAATCATTTGATGTTGTGGTGATTGGTACGGGCCCTGGTGGCGAGGGTGCTTCGATGGAGGCCACCAAGCAGGGGAAGCGGGTTTGTGCGATTGAGCGGATGCCGCAGATTGGCGGGAACTGCACCCATCTGGGCACAATCCCCAGCAAGTCTTTGCGGGCAGCGATTTATCGCCTGATGGACGTCAATTCTGCTCCGCTGTTTCGCCAGCTGGGATTGAATCTGGAACTGAGTTTTCGGGATCTGCGGCGGAGTGCTCAGTCGGTCATCGACCAGCAGGTTGCGATGAGACGCAGTTTTTACGACCGCAACGACGTTGAAGTGTTGAACGGTGATGCGACGTTTGTGTCGCCGCATTGTGTGCGAGTGGAGCATGCGGATGGAAATGTGACTCTGGCGAGGGCGGCATCGTTTGTGATTGCGACAGGTTCGCGACCTTATCGCCCGCCGGAGATTGATTTCAGTCATCCGCGAGTCTACGACAGCGACACAATTCTGAATCTTCCGGAGACTCCGAAATCCATGACGATTTACGGGGCCGGAGTCATCGGGTGCGAATATGCATCGATGTTTCGCAATCTGCAGGTGAAGCTGAATCTGGTGAACACGCGGGAGCGGATGCTGGAGTTTCTGGATGAAGAAATCTGTGATGCGCTGGCCTATCACATGCGCGACACCGGTGTCAGGATTCGCAATAACGAGCAGTTTGAGCGGTTGGAAACGTTTGACGATCATGTCGTCATGCACCTGAAGTCGGGGAAACAGCTGCGCAGCGACGTGCTGTTATGGGCGAATGGACGCACGGGGAATACGGAGGGGTTGGGGCTGGAGACGATCGGAATTCAGCCGAATCATCGTGGACAGATTGAGGTAAATTCCAATATGCAGACGGCGCTGCCGCACGTGTACGCCGTGGGTGATGTAATTGGCGTTCCGGCGCTGGCGAGTGCGGCGTACATTCAGGGCCGGTTCGCAGCGCGTCACCTGGGCGAGGGCGGATCGGACAACTTTCGCATCTGCGACATTCCGGCAGGGATCTACACAAGTCCGGAGATCAGCAGCATTGGGCGGACAGAACGCGAGTTGACGGAGGCCTGTATTCCCTACGAAGTGGGGCATTCGATGTTCAAGAATCTGGCTCGGGCTCAGATCATGGGGCGGCCGGTGGGGATGCTGAAGATTCTGTTTCACCGGGAGACTCTGGAACTGCTGGGCGTGCACTGTTTCGGAGTGAACGCCAGCGAAATCATTCACATTGGACAGGCGATTATGGCCCAGCCGGCTCCGCAGAATTCCCTGCTGTATTTCATCAACACGACATTCAATTACCCGACAATGGCGGAAGCTTACCGGGTGGCGGCATTGAACGGTTACAACCGGCTGCACTGAGGGAAAGGTGGCCATCCGGGCTGTTCAACCTGCGGCTTACGGGGCTAGCCCGGTTTTCCGCCGAATTCCGCAGATGTTTTCAGACATCTGCCGGTGACATTCAGCCGACAATAGTGTTAAATCCAGAGGCCAGTGCTTTCTCGATCCGAATGCAGGTGTACGCATGAGCAGTCTTCGGCTGTGTTCCGCGGTAGCGTTTCTCACTGTGATGATGCATTTGCAGCCTGTTTTCTGCCAGTCTGGCGGAGGTGGTGGTGGTGGCAGCAGTTCCAGACTGAGCTCACTTTCGGGGCTGTCCGGGCTTTCGGGCGTTCCGGATCTGTCCACATTGTCCGGGCTGGCTGGACTGTCGGGTCTTGGTGGCGCAGGGATTGGTGGTGGCGGGATTGGTACTGGCACATCCATGGGGACATCCTCAGCGTCATCAAGCAACCGTGGCACCAGCAGCACGACCAGTGGGTTCGGTGGCAACAGCACCGGCGGTTCGATGTCTTCGTTATCAGGCAGTGCCGGTCAGTCTGGCTTGTCTGGCAATGGAACTTCCGGTTTGAACGGTGGTCAGTCCACTGGCTCACAGGCGCCGGGTTTTGTCGGCGGCAGTGGTGCTCAGAGTTTCGTTGGTGCCGGTATGCAGGGGAATTCGAATCGCAGTAACCGTCAGTTTCAGGCATTCCAGCAGAATCAGGGGCTGACGAATCAGGGGATGGGTACGACTGGCAGTCCGCGGCAGATCAAGACGGCGTTGCGGGTGAATTTCACAGGGCCTGCGGCTCGAGATCTGCAGGCGGCAGGCCGGACGGCCCCGGCAAATCAGGCCTCACTGCAGAGGTTTTCCGCCAGGAATCCTCAGTTGTCCGGGTTAAGTGTCTCATTGAGCGATAACGGTGTGGCGGTACTGCAGGGCACGGTTCCTTCCGCAGAGGCCTCGCGTCTGGCTGCGAATCTGCTGCGTCTGCAACCGGGTGTTCGCAGTGTGGACAATCAGGCGACAGTGGAACCGACTGCGGAACAATAGCGGAACAGCGGTGGCTGCCGCAGTCAGCAGACTATCTGTCGGCGGCGGATTCCAGTTGCAGCGTCATGCGAGCGATGCGATCGGACAGTTTTTCGCTGCTGAGTTTCTCCCGCAGTCGCGCGACGATCAGCGGGAAGGCCAGCGGTGTGAATCGCTGAGGCTGGCGACGCACCAGTTGCATTTTCTGCATCTGGTGCAGTGTGCTGACCAGTCGGGAGTGTTCCAGCTGTCGTTCCAGAACCTCAGCACCGGCCTGTCGGAGCAGCAGGTTTTCGGGGTCGTAGCTGGTGAACACATCGTACAGCAGACCGCTGCTGGCCTGCAGTTGTCGGGCGGAGCGAGGCTGACCGGGGAATCCCTGGAACACCAACCCGGCGACTCGGGCGATTTCCCGGAACTGCCGTTTGCCCATTTCCGCCGCGTTGACGCATTGTTGCAATTCGTCCATCAGTGAGTCGGGGCTGAGCAATCCCTGCTGCAGTGCTCGTTCGAGTTCGGGTTCGGTGGCTGAGAGCAGTTCGAAACCGTAGTCATTGACGGACATCGTGAAGGTGATGGGCTGCAATCTTGACATCCGCCAGGCGAACAGTGCGGAAAGTCCTTCGTGCACAAGTCTGCCGGCGAACGGGTAGATGAGAGTGTGGAAGCCTTCGCGGGAGCGGATCTGTTCGATGAGCAGTTCGGCGGGTCGGGGGATTTCGGACCAGCGTGCCTGCAGTTCGAGGAGTGGGCGTACGGCGGTGAGTTCGGGGCCTTCGAAGATGCCTCTGGCGGCCTGGTCCAGTCGCAGCCTGACAGCGTGTGCAAGTTCGGTGGACAGCGGCATGCGGCCTCCCATCCACCGCGGAATCCGGACCTGTTTTGACGACGGTGCCTTGCGGACGTAGACCTTCATATCGCGGATGTGCACCAGTTCGACGGTGCGCCCGGCGAAGAGGAAGGTTTCCCCGGGGTTGATTCTGGCAAGGAACGATTCTTCGATGGTTCCGAGTGTGGGTCCGCCGAGGTACTGGACGGTGAGGCTGGCATCGCTGGTGATGGTGCCGATGGACATGCGGTGCTGTCGAGCGATGCGTTCGCTGCCGACGAACCAGAGACCTTCAAATTCCCGGAGGCGATGGTAATCGGGATAGGCGCGCAGGGACTGGCCACCGCGGGCGGTGAAATCGAGGGCCCAGTCCCACTCGTCGCGGGTGAGTTGGTGGTAGGAGGCTGTGGTGCGGACTTCCTGCCAGAGGTCATCTGAGTCGAAACCGGATCCGGAGGCGATGGTGACGAGGTGCTGGCAGAGTACGTCAACGGGAGCGTGGTGTGGCTGGCGTCCTTCAAGCTGTCCGGCGGCAATGGCGTCTCGCGCGGCGGCGGCTTCGATGAGTTCGAAGGCGTGTGTGGGAACGCAGGTAACTCGACTGACGGCACCGGGACGATGTCCGCTGCGTCCGGCACGCTGCAGGAGCCGGGCGACTCCACGGGGCGAGCCGATCTGCAGGACTCGGTCCACCGGGCTGAAGTCGACTCCGAGATCGAGGCTGCTGGTGCAGACGACGGCTCGCAGTTTTCCTGCGCGGAGTCCGTCTTCAACCCAGTTGCGGGTGGCCGGGTCGAGCGATCCGTGGTGCAGCGCGATCAGTCCGGCCCAGTCGGGTCGAGCGTGGAGCATGGCGTGGTACCACGCTTCGGTCTGGGAGCGCGTGTTTGTGAAGATCAGGGTGGATTCGGCCTGTTCGACGGTTGCGAGGACTTCAGGCAGTTGATTGAGGCCCATGTGGCCGGCCCATGGGAAGCGTTCGATGTGTGCGGGGATCAGGGAGTCCACGACAATCTGTTTGCGGCTGGCTCCCTGGATCATGACGGCGGGCGGCGAGTTGTTTTGTGTGTGGGGATGGTGTGTGGGGGCGATGACGGCGAGTGCTTCCGGCAGGTTTCCGAGAGTGGCGGAGAGTGCCCATGTTCTGAGGCTGGGTCGCCAGCGTCGCAGTCTGGCGAGGGCCAGTTCGACCTGGACGCCGCGTTTGGTGGACAGCAGTTCGTGCCATTCGTCGCAGATCACGGCTCGCAGATTGCGGAACTGTTCGCGGGCATCGCTGCGGGTGAGCAGCAGTGAGAGGCTTTCGGGGGTGGTGACGAGTGCTGTGGGGAGTCGATTTCGCTGTTTCCGGCGTGTGGCGGCTGAGGTATCTCCGGTGCGGGATTCGACGGACCAGTTCAGGTTGAGTCCGGTGAGTGGTTCCTGAAGTGCGTGGAGAGTGTCGACAGCGAGTGCGCGCAGGGGTGTGATCCAGAGGACTCGCAGGGCATCGTTTCCGGTTGCCGTGGGTCGCTGTTCGGTTTCGGCAAGGGCTTCAGCGACGGGTCCGAGCCATGCGGCCAGAGTTTTCCCGGTGCCGGTGGTGGCGTGAATCAACCCGGAGTGTCCGGCGAGGTAATGCTGCCATGCCTGCAGCTGGAAGGGGAAGACGGTCCAGTGCCGCTGCAGGAACCAATTGGTGACGGACTGCAGCGCGGTGTCTGCGGATGGGTGCCGTGGGGATGTCTCATCCGAGCGAGCTGGTGACATAGGGAAGTTTTGGCGAATCTACCGTGGAACGAGGCGAGAGAACTGACAAGAACCCACGAAACTCCGTTGTTTTGCCCGTCTTTACCCAGTAAACTTCCAGCCATTCAAAACGCTGCAGGTGACTGTTGTGCTGGCTGCTGCTGTTGCCTGAGGGTGCTGCAGATCATAGTCGGTCACTGCGGATTGTCCTGTCGGTGTGTGTGCGGAACAAGTTTGGGCCGTTTGTTCGGAAGCAAGCCTCGCAAGGAACTATCTTTGATGTCCAGGTTTTTATTTACCAGTGAATCCGTCAGCCAGGGTCATCCGGACAAGGTATCGGATCAGGTTTCGGACGGCATTCTGGATGCGATTCTGGAGCAGGACCCGATGTCTCGCGTTGCCTGCGAGACACTGTGCACGACGGATCTGGTGGTATTGGCTGGAGAGATCACGACGAAGGCCAAAGTGGACTACGTCGGTGTGACTCGCAAGGTCATTCGTGACATCGGTTACACCTCGGATGATATTGGCTTCAACGCGGACAGTTGTCGCGTCTTTGTGGCCTTGCACAGTCAAAGTCCTGACATTGCACAGGGCGTGGACAAGGACGGTGCGGGTGACCAGGGGCTGATGTTTGGTTATGCCTGCAATCAGACGGAAGAGTTGATGCCGGTACCGATTGCGTTTGCGCATCGGCTGATCAATCGTCTGACGGACGTGCGGAAGGAAGGTCTGGTGAACTGGCTGCGTCCTGACAGCAAAAGTCAGGTGACGGTCGAGTATGAGGGCAATCGTCCGGTGCGGGTGGACGCGGTGGTCATTTCGACTCAGCATGGTGAAAAGGTCAGCCAGAAGGCGATTGCGGACTTCGTGAAGAAGGAAGTGATTTCGCGGGTGATTCCGGCCGAGATGCTGGACAGCAAAACGAAGTACCACATCAACCCGACGGGACGATTTGTGGTGGGTGGACCGCATGGTGACACCGGTCTGACGGGTCGGAAGATCATTGTTGACACGTATGGTGGCTGGGGTCGTCATGGTGGTGGCGCGTTTTCGGGCAAGGATGCGACGAAGGTCGACCGATCAGCGGCCTACATGGGTCGTTATGTTGCGAAGAACATTGTGGCTGCTGGTCTTGCCGAGCAGTGTGAAGTGCAGTTGGCGTATGCGATTGGCGTCGCTGATCCGGTCAGCGTGCGTGTGGACACGTTCGGAACGGCGACCATTGCCGAGTCGAAGATTGCCGATCTGGTTCGCGAGCATTTCCCGTTGACGCCGAAGGGGATCATCGAGCATTTGAAGCTGCGTCGTCCGATCTTCCTGAAGACGGCTGAGGGTGGCCACTTTGGTCGCACCGGCCCGACGTTCAGCTGGGAAGCGACAGACAAGGCCAAGGCCCTGAAGAAGGCTGCGAAGTAATTTCGTGGCGTGCAGCCTGATCGGCCGGATCCGTGACGGATTCGGCCGATTTTGTGTGGTTTTCGAATGATTTCGTCAGCATGGATGCCGCGAAATGACGGTCGAAACGCGTGATAGTTCTGCGGCTGATGCATTGCGTCCTGAGGTGCAGCGGATTATCGCTGCCGGTCGCAGTGGTGTTGTGCGCCGTGAGGGCCTGCAGCGATCGGTGTGGCTGCTGGGTCTGCTGTCGGCAGTGCTGCTGTGGTCTGCGTTTACTCCGCTGGAACTGTCTGCGGTGGCGTGGTTGGCGCTGTTGCCGTTGAGTCTGCTGCTGCGTCTCAGATCTTTGCCGCCCAAAACCTACGCAGTGCTGTGGTCTTGTGGGCTGTTGTGGGGCACGGCGACTCTGCAGTGGATGCGGCTTGGCCATCCGGCGATGTATGTGGCGATGTTGGCTCTGGCCGCGTGGATTGGGCTGACATTTCCTGTGTTTGTGCTGCTGGGACGTCGCGTGACGGCAGCGGGTCTGCCGGTGTGGCTGGCGGTTCCGGTGGTCTGGACGGTGCTGGAGTACGCCCGTGGTATGCTGCTGACCGGATTTGCGTGGTATTTTCTGGGGCATTCTCAGTATCGCTGGATTGGATTGATACAGATTGCGGATGTGACTGGTGCGTGGGGTGTCAGTTTCGTCGTGGCCCTGTTCAGCGGTGTGCTGGTGCTGTATGTGCCGGCATCGCTGCTGCGTCGTTTGGGTCTTGATGTTTCACCCGGCGTGGAACCGGGGACGCGGGTTGTGGTACCGACGGCGATTGCAGCGGGGGTGCTGTGTTTGTGCCTCGTGTATGGTGCTGTACGGGCTGAACGTCCGTCTGCATTTCCGCCTGGACCGGTGGTGTCACTGATTCAGGGGAATTTTACCCCGGAGCTGAAGCATGATGCTCAGTTGGTGCTTTCACGATTTCGTGTGCACAACGTGCTGATGCAGTCGTCGATCAGACTGCAGCCGGATCTTGTGGTGTGGCCGGAGACGATGTTTCCGTGGCCGGAGCGAAGTGTGGCGGAGGGCGTGACGGACCAGCAGATTCTGGCCCAGGCTCCGCTGGATGTCCTCAGGGACTACGGAAACGAGTCATCTCTGCTGGTGGAGCCATTCCGGAATGGTGAAGTGCAGAAGAGTCTGTCGGGTCATTCGCAGGGTTTGGGGGCTGCGTTGATGATCGGACTGGAGGCACTGGTGGCGGACCACAACCGGACTCGAGTTTTCAATTCGGCGGCTTTTGTGCGACCGGATGTCGGTTACGTGGGGCGTTACGACAAGATTCATCGGGTGGTATTTGGCGAGTACATACCACTGAAGGATCTTCTGCCGTGGCTGTCTGAATTGACTCCGTTTGGAGCGGGATTCGGGATTGATGCCGGGTCGGATGTGCGAATGTTTGAGTATGGTGGCTGGCGAATGTCTCCGCTGATTTGTTTCGAGGACACGGTGCCGGGTCTTGTGCGACGCATGGCCGCGCAGCGGGATGCCAACGGGGGTACCTGTGATCTGCTGGTCAATCTGACGAATGACGGCTGGTTTCGGGGCAGCAGTGAGTTGGACCAGCATTTGATTACGGCGGCATTTCGCTGCGTGGAGAACCGGGTACCGATGGTGCGATCGGTCAACGGCGGGATTTCGGCGTTCATTGACGGAGACGGACGGATTCGGGATCCGGGAGTCATTCAGGTGCTGCAGGAGCCACTGGAGGGGACTCGGCCCCAGTTGACCGACGTGCAGGGGCTTCGTGATCCTGCGACCGGCGCGTGGCGGCGGCAGTTTTCCGGGATCATCCATGGTCAGGTCCCGCTGGATCCTCGGACAGCCGTCTATACGAGGCTGGGGGACTGGTTGCCGCAGTTGTGTGTGGCGGTGACGGTGGTGCTGATGCTGGTGGGTCTGCGGCGGGCTCGGCGGGGCTGAGCTTTTTGAAGCAAAAAATGGGTGTTCTCCTGAAGTTTGGGGGCACCGAACCAGTGCTCGGTGGTTCCCGCTGGGAGGGCGAGCTTCCCGCCGAGCCGGCAAACTTGGGAGGGCGAGGCTCCTGCCGAGCCGGCAAACTTGGGAGGGCGAGGCTCCTGCCGAGCCGCGGGATTCATGAGCCTGACAAGCCGTTCGGCTCAGCCGGAGCTTCGCCCTGACGAAGGGAGAAAAACCTGAGGCCGGAAACCCTGTTTTCGGGGTTGTTTCAGTTTTGCGTGGACCACTCTCAGTCAACACCCGTGGCAATGAAAGTTGATCCAAAAAAAAGGGCTCAGGCTGTGCTGCCTGAGCCCTGCGAATTCAGCTACGGGCCGAGTGGGGCATCATTCCACTTCGTATTCGTTCTGCAGCACGGTCAGGGCATCTGTGATCTGTCCTTCGTTCATGCCACCGGATCGTACGATCTCTGTACTGGCCTGGTTGTTACCGGTCAGTTCCTTCGCTGACGCGTTGATCCGGCCGGCGGAGTCATAGGCGTAGGTGATTTCGATCGGAGAGCCTTTTGGCAGGTTGGACGGCAGGTTGAAGACGCGGAAGTCACCGATCATTTCGCAGGCTGCCGGATCGATGGCGTCGCCTTCGAGGATTTCCACGTGAATCCGTTGCTGCCCTTCGGTGTTGGTACCGAATTTCTGCCGCACATTGTGTGGCACGGGGGTGTTGCGAGGGATCATGATGTGGTTGATTTTGCGACTGCGGTCCTTTGGGTCGGTGATTTTGATACCGAGGGAGTGTGAGTTGACGTCGCTGGTGCGGACCGATTTGAGCCGCTTTTGCAGGGCATCCACAACACCGCTGGAATTCACGCCATGGCGAGCCTGCAGAATGGCGGCGTGGATAGCTGCGCCCTCAGCGACTGCCCGTTCGGGCTTCAGAGCTCGTGAGGGTTCTTTCCGGCAGACTTCACGCAGCATCTGTTCAACCACTGGCATGTAGGTTGAACCACCAACAAGTACGATTTCATCAAGTTGTCCCGGGCCGATACCGGCCTGTTGAAGCACTAGTTCGGTGGTGTCCTTGGTTCGCTGCAGCAGGTCTGCCGTCATGCGTTCGAAGTCGTTTCGGGAAACGGAAACCGACAGAGTGTTTCCCTTGTAGTAGACTGATATGGGCACCTGCATTTTGGTGCTGAGGTCGCGTTTGGCGTCTTCAGCTTCCTGCTGGAAGTTGCGGAGGGCTTCCGGATCTTCGCTGGGATCGGCATTGAACTTGCGGCGGAACTGTTCGACGAGGTGGTCAGACAGGCGTTTACTCCAGTCGAGACCTCCCAGCATCACGTCACCGTCGGTGGCCAGCACGCGGAAGTTGGTGGGGGTATAGCGAACGACTGTGACGTCGAATGTACCGCCACCAAGGTCGTACACCATGATGGTTTTTTCGTCGGCCTTGATGTCGGTGCGACCGAAATCGCCTTTACTCCATGCGTAGGCGAGCGTCGCGGCGGTTGGTTCATTGATAATGTCGATGACATTCAGGCCGGCAATCTTGCCGGCATCCTGGGTGGCTTTGCGGCGAACGTCGTTGAAGTAGTAGGGGACGGTAATCACCGCATTGGCGATGGGTCCGATGATCTTCTCGGCGTCCTGCTTCATCTTTTTGAGGATCAGAGCTGAGATGAATTCGGGGGTCAATCGTTTGTTCTGGTAGACGACAGAATAGTTTTTGTTGCCCATTTCGCGTTTGATGGCTTCCACGATGGACGACGGATCGGCCACGGAGATGCGTTCGAACGATGGTCCGACGACAACTTTGTCTTCGTCGAGGAGGACGACCGAGGGGGTAATTTCCCGACCATCGGCGTTGGAAATGACAGTGGGGTTGCCGTCTTTGTCCAGCATGGCGATGGCGCTGAACGTGGTGCCAAGGTCGATGCCGACGGTATTTCCTTCGAGAAACTTCATTTCAGCCCTCAGATCTGTAGTAAACGTGCACCAGCAGTGGTGATTCGTCCGGGAATTGTCGGAATCGGTCTGTCCGACGCTCCAAGGCCACATTCTGGCATTGAAAATGAGGTTATTCAAGCGGGAGAACGGGTGAATTAGCGCGACCGGGCAAGGGAGAGGGGGGATTTGGGGGCGATTCGGTCTGTGCGGTCGAGAATTGCGGGTGCGAACTGGCCAGTGGTGGCGGTTGTTCGCTTGCGTCGAGCCGTCGGACGCGTGAGGATGTCAACACACGATTCGAATGTCAGTAGGGTCAGTCGGGAGGGTCAGGGGACGTGTGGCAGTCTTTGAAAGTCCTTTTTCTGCTCAGTTTTCTGGCCTCGGGTGTGGTTTGGTCGCCGTCGGCCATGGCCCAGGTGGATCAGCCGACGGTGGTGCTGGGTGACAGTCGTGGGCCGTCGATTATTCTGATTCTGGCTGACGATCTGGGGTATGGTGAGTTGGGTTGCTACGGGCAGCAGTTGATTCAGACGCCTCGACTGGACCAGATGGCGGCGGAAGGTCTGCGATTCACGCGATTTTATTCCGGGGCGACGGTGTGTGCTCCGTCGCGCAGCGTTCTGATGACCGGGCAGCATCACGGTCACACTCGAGTCCGCGGAAATGCGGGTGCGGCGAACCCGTCAGCACAGGCCTTGCGGCCTGAGGATCTGACGCTGGCGGAATTGCTGCGTTCGGTCGGTTATCGCACAGCACTTTTTGGTAAGTGGGGTCTGGGCGACGTGGGAGCGGCGGAATCCGGATTGCCCGGTCGACAGGGTTTTGATGAATTCTTTGGTTATCTGAACCAAATGCATGCTCACAATCACTTCCCGGCTTTTTTGTGGCAGAATGAGCAGCGGGTGCTGCTGCGAAACACTGTGCATGCCGTGGGAACCGCGGGTGCTGGTTATGCGACTGAAGCGGTGGAATATGCGGATGATCTGTTCACGGAACGCAGTCTGCAGTTTGTTCGTGAACAGCGCGAGCGGCCATTTTTTCTGTTCCTGAGTCTGGTGACTCCGCACGCCAACAACGAGCGGACGCGGGAGCAGGGAAACGGGGCTCACGTTCCGGATTTCGGCCCTTACGCAGATCGCGACTGGTCAGAGCAGGATCGGGGCCACGCCGCGATGATTACTCGCCTCGATGCTCATGTGGGGCGTCTGCTGGACGAACTTCGAGTGCTGGGATTGGCGGAGCGGACTCTGGTCTTATTTTCCAGTGATAATGGGCCCCATAACGAAAGCGGGCACAATCCGTCGCGTTTCAGGCCAGCGGGTCCCTTCAGCGGCATGAAACGCAGCCTGACGGATGGCGGGATTCGGGTACCATTTCTGGCCTGGTGGCCTGGAACGATCGCGGCGGGTGGTGTCAGCGAGCATGTGGGGTATGCTGGTGATGTGCTGGCTACGGCGGCTGAGCTGGCTGACTGCCCTGCCCCGTCGCCAACGGATTCGCTCAGTCTGGTGCCGATATTTCGTGGTCAGCCCGAGCGTGCGGGGCAGCACGAGTTTCTGTACTGGGAATTTCACGAGGGAGGTTTTCGGCAGGCCTGTCTGTACCAGCAGCGATGGAAGGCCATTCGCCGACTGGGCGGTGTGGCGCAGTTGTTCGATACGCAGATTGATGTGGGTGAAAAGACCGATGTGGCGGCGCAGCATCCGGACATTCTGGCGCGGGTGACCGACTATATGAACGGGGCTCGCAGTGAATCCTCGGACTGGGTACCTCGAGCAAAGTAATTGAGCTGTCGGACCGTGAGTTCAGGATCAGGCTGCGACCAGGTAGACCAGCAGGGCAGTTTGTCCGGAGGCAATGGAACCTGAGACAGTGAAGGTGAATTTCAGGTTTCGCAGAAACATCCAGAACAGCAGCAGCAGAACCATCAGCGTTCCGGCGGCTTTGAACTGCAGGAACAGCCAGACTTCGCCCGAAGCCACTTCGATCAGCCAGAGGCCAATCGGGTTTTGCTCGGTTTCCAGCATCACTTCGCGGAATCGCAGCGTGAGCCAGCAGTCGTAGGCTGAGACGGCAGCGATCAGTACCTGGAAGAAGGGGAACCACAGTTTCCAGCGACGGATTTCGTCAAGGACAAGTTGCATGTTTCAGATTTCCTCGGGGCTCAGACTTCCCTGACTGCAGTCGGCAGGAATTGAGCAGTTGGCAGCGGTGGCACTGCGGTGCTCTGTTTGTGTCTCTTCAGGCAAACGCCGGACCATTTCCGCGATTTGCGATGGGTTGCGATCGAGAACACCGGTGATGGGATGCGACGGGCACATTCTGCTGGAATGCGTGTGTCGTGGTTGCCATGTTCGTGAGCAGGGTTGCTGTGTGACCGGGCGGTCGGTGGTGCTGCTGGTGGTGCTGAGCGACAGGGAGGTTGGCGAGCGTGTCTTCGGCCGGCTCGTGCGGTGCGCGGAATCCGGGCGAGTTTGCCGTGAGAACAGACAGTCGGGGCCTGAATGCTGGCGATCAGGCTTCGGGCTGGTCTGGAAAGCGGTGACGAGGCCATCAAACGGGGGCTCTGAGGTTGTCAGGGGCAGGCAGTCACCGCTATGCTCTGCCGGTCATCCGGTGGCTGATGCCGGGGGTGTTGCACTCTTTGTCGAGTTGGGGAAGTGTCATGCATATGGGAACTGAGGCTGCTGCGTCTCCTGTGGGGAATTCGCCGCAGCTGCTGGGGCATCCGACAGGGTTGTTCAACCTGTTTTTTGCCGAGATGTGGGAACGTTTTTCCTACTACGGCATGCGGGCGCTGCTGATCTTTTACATGACCAAGGACTTCCTGAAGTTCAGCGACAGTCAGGCTTACACGGTTTACGGGGCTTACACCGCTCTGGTCTACATGACTCCGTTCATCGGAGGTTTACTGGCTGACCGTCTGCTGGGTCAGCGACTGGCGGTGATTCTGGGTGGTATTCTGATGGCGGCTGGTCACCTGCTGATGGGCATCAGCAATGAGAAGGCCTTCTATTTTGCGTTGGCGCTGGTGATCATAGGGAACGGTTTTTTCAAACCGAACATCTCCACGATTGTGGGAACCCTGTATCCTGCCGGCAGCCCTCGACGGGATGCCGGATACACGATTTTCTACATGGGAGTGAACATGGGGGCTGCCATGAGCCCTCTGCTGTGTGGTTACATTGGTGAGAACTACGGCTGGCATTATGGTTTTGGTCTGGCGACGATTGGGATGATGGTGGGTCTGGCGGTGTTCATCATGCCGAACCTGGTGACGCAGTTGATGATTGCCGTGGGTGCGGCGGCGGCGGTGGTGGCCCTGCTGGTGTATCGTCCCAGCGACCCGGCAGCGATTGCCCTGAACGCATTTGTTGCGGTTTGTCTGGCCGTAGCTGCCGGAGTTTCCATCGTGGCGCTTGGCCGTGGTGGATTGCCGCAGACTGCTGGTACTCTGAAATCCGGTCCGGTGTCAAAGGAAATGCTGCTGATGGTACTTGGTGGTGTGGCCGTGGCGATTCCTGTCGTGGCAATGTTCGTGTCGGGATTCAAACTGGTGTTTCCCGAGCCGCTGCAGTTGGTGTCTGCAGAGACGGTGAAACAGGTGGAAACCTCGCAGATACCGGGAGCGGCAGTTTTGTCGATCTTTCTGGCTGAGGTGAGTAAGCCGGCGGGTCTGTTACTGATCCTGACTGGCGTGATCGCCTTTGGTTCTCTGATTCTGCAGACGCTGACGATGGAGCGGATAGCCCGCCATCGCATGCTGGTCGTATTGACTCTGACGTTTTTCTCAATGCTGTTCTGGTCCTTCTTTGAGCAGGCGGGCAGCAGCCTGAACAATTTTGCGGATCGGAATGTGGATCGCGTAGCGGAAGTGGATCGGCTGATTGCTGAGTCTGATATCGGGACGGTGATTCAACTGCAGCCGACTCAGGAGCAGCTCGGTTACACGAACGGCACAACCCTGTTTACTATGGACCAGCTGGACAAGCTGCGAGCGGACGAAGCAGCGAAGGGTAAACAGGCGAACTTCAACTTCACCATTGACTGGACCGTGGCGGCGGACAACGTGGGGATGGGTGTGACAGCCCGGGATGGTGAGCTGGCGGCCAGCACATTCCAGGCGGTGAATGCAGTCTGCATTCTGATTTTCGGCCTCGTCTTCACCTGGATCTGGTCAACGCTGGGAGCGCGGGGGCTGGACCCGTCTCCGCCGGTGAAGTTTGCCCTCGGGCTGATTCAGCTGGGGCTTGGATTCGGTGCATTCTGGTATGGTGCTGTGCAGCATGATGCGCGGGGCATGGTGGGTGTGTCATGGCTGCTGTTGGGGTATGTGCTGCATACGACAGGCGAGCTGTGTCTGTCACCGGTGGGTCTGTCGATGATTGCGCGGCTGGCACCGAAAGTGCTGGTCAGTACGGTGATGGGTGCATGGTTTCTGGCTACCGCATTCTCGCAGTACCTGGCGGCCATGATTTCTCAGTTGACGGGCAGTGAGCATGGTGGTTCTGCGGAGCCGGGCATTCCGGCACCTTTGCAGACAGTGATGGTCTACGGGGATGTATTTCTCCAGATTATGCTGTTCGCGGTGGGATCGGGCCTGATCTGTCTGGTGCTGTCACCGCTGCTGGCACGGGGAACGCATCCGGAGGCGCCGGAGGATACGGGGGCTTGAACGCAGGCCGGTACGAGGCCAAAAGGCAGAATTCCGGGGTCACTGATTCCGAATCCGGTGGATTCGGTTGTCTGTGACCCCTGTTTGTTTCTGCTGCTGATTGACGTGTCTCGGCGCGTGCGTTCGTGGTTGCAGGGCGATATCATGCCGCGATCCAGGTTGTTTCCTTTTTTCCTGCCGGTTCGGGAGATCCTCATGGTCTGCAGAATCCTGTTTGCTGTAACTCTGCTGATGGCGATCTTCCGGCAGCAGGCGTCATGCAGTGCTCAGCCGCAGCAGTCCGAGGCATTTCAGGCGGAGCTGCGAACTCTGGAGCGGGACCCGGCCAATCCGTGGCATCCGCGTCTCGGTTCTCCGCGTCTGCTGACTCCGGAATGGGTTGGTGATCAGACAACGCAGGCCGTCGTCGTCCTGGCGATCGACGACATGCGTGATCCGGCGAAGTACGAAGCGTATCTGCGACCGATCCTGAATCGATTGAAGCAGATTGACGGGCGAGCGGGCCTGAGCATCATGGCGAATGATGTGCAGCCGGATGACCCGCAGTTGCAGAGCTGGCTTGGGGAGGGGTTGAGTATTGAGTGTCATTCGGCCGATCATCCGTGTCCGCTGCTGCAGGGCGGTGATTTTGCAAAGGCCAGGTCGACGTTTGACAGGTGTGTTGATCGGATGGCGGGTATTCCAGGGAATCGTCCGGTCGCTTTTCGCACACCCTGCTGTGATTCCCTGAATACAGTCAGTCCGCGTTTCTTTGCCGAGATTTTTGGCGGGACGACAGCGGGTGGGAGATCTTTGCAGATCGATTCATCCGTGTTTATGTTCTTTACGTCACGCGATGCAGAGCTGCCGCGTGAACGAGTGCTGGATGCAGACGGTCGTGAGCGATTCCTGAAGTATCTGCCGAAGGGCAATCGGTTTGGCGGTAATCTGCAGCAGCACTTTGTGAACTACGTCGAGAACTACCCTTATCCATGGGTGATCAATGGAAACTGCTGGCAGATTCCCTGCCTGGCCCCCAGTGACTGGTCAGCGCAGCATCTGCAGGGCGTGAACAATCCGGTCACAGTGGACGACTGGAAGGCGGCCATTGATCTGACGGTGGCGAAGCGTGGCTGTTTCAGTCTGGTGTTTCATCCGCACGGCTGGATTCGTCCGGAGCAGGTGGTGGAGCTGATAGATCACGCGGTCACGACGCATGGTCCGAAAGTGAAGTTCCTGAATTTTCGTGAGGTGAGTGAGCGGTTGAATTCTGCGTACTGTGGCGGCCTGACGCTGCGTGAGCAAGCTCCGGGGTTTCTCGTGGAGCACCAGCGGGCGGTTGAGCAGCAGCGCGTGCTGACGGCGCTGCCTGAGCAGGATCAGGAGACGCTGGCTGTGGTGCTGCGGGATCCGGCGAAATTTGGCCTGCCACCTGTGCGACGCAGCGACGGCACGCACAATGGTTTTTTTGTGCATGACGGTCATCTGTGCTGGCAGAATGAAGATACGGCAGGTTTGCCGGATCTGCTGGTGCGGGCTGCGATTCCGACGGTACTGGCGAAGGCGCGGCGGGTGGTGTCCACCGAGCGTGAGTCGCTGGTGCCGGTGGGAGCAGCGGTCGTGGATGTAACTCCGGATTATCCGGTGCGGCTGACGGGTTACGGGAATCGGCTGAAGGAGGCGGAGACGGCGGCGGTCCGAATTCATGCTCGAGCGCTGGCGATCGGTGCGGCTGACAATCTCCACGCGCTGTTGCTGACGGTGGACAATTGTGGGGTGCCGCTGGAGATGACTGAGGAGGTTTACCGGCGGATTGCGGCGAAGGTGAATGTGGCTCGTGAGCGTTTTGCGATCAGTTCGACACATTCGCATTCAGCTCCGTGGTTACGCGGGTTTGCGCCGAATATTTTTGCGGAAGTTCCTGAGGATCATGCGGGCCGACTGGCGCGATATGAGGCTGAGTTGACGGAAAAGCTTGTGCAGGTGGCGGTGGCAGCGATTGAGAAGCAGGTGCCGGCGTCACTTCATCTGGGGTATGGTGAGGCGGGTTTTGCCATGAACCGACGGGCTCTGAAGGAGGGGCGTTGGGCGGGATTTGGTGAGGTTCCGGATGGTCCGGTAGACAGACGCGTGCCGCTGCTGGCTGCACGGGACGCGAGTGGGAAGGTTGTTGCTCTGCTGGTGAACTATGCCTGTCACTGCACGACGGAGACCGGGGAATTCAATCAGATCAGTGGGGACTGGGCAGGGTTTGCGGCCGACATGCTGGAGTCGGAGATCGCGGGAGCTGTCGCGCTGGTGGCCATTGGCTGCGGTGCGGATGCGAATCCGTCGCCGCGGGGCACTCATGAGCAGGCTCGCGTGCACGGTCAGACTCTGGCGAAGGAAGTGCAGCGAATACTGGGCACGACTGGCGCAATGAATCGAATCAGTGGTGGGATTACGGCGAAGTTCAGTCGGATTGATCTGCCGCTGGGACGTGTACCGACGAAGGAGGAGTTGCAGGCGGAGTCCGGGCAGCCTGGGGTGGCGGGTTCGCGGGCGCGGCATTTTCTGAGCTTGCTGGAAGCTGGTCAGCCTGTACCGACGACTGTACCGAACTATCCGGTGCAGACGTGGTGTTTTGGCGAGGATCTGGCGATGGTGTTTTTGGGTGGTGAAGTGGTCGTGGACTACAGCATCCGGCTGAATGAAATGTTTGATGGCCGTCGGCTGTGGGTGAATGCCTACAGCAACGATGTGCCGTGTTATATTGCTTCTGCGCGTTTGCTGCGGGAGGGCGGTTATGAAGTGGATTCGTCGATGCTGTATTATCGGCGTCCGTCCCGCCTGGCTCCTGAGGCGGAAGATCTGATATGTGACGCTGTGCAGAAGCAGCTGCCGCGGCATTTTTATTCCGATTCGCTGCAGGCAAAGTTCCCGGCTCCGAAGAGTCCTGAGGAATCGCGTGCCGTCCTGCATGCTCGTCCCGGGTTGCGTGCCGTGCTGGCGGCTGCAGAGCCTCTGATCAGGGATCCGGTGGCTTTTGACTGGGACGAGCGTGGGCGGTTGTGGGTGGTGGAGATGGGGGACTATCCGGCGGGTGGTGGTCAGACCGGGCGAGTGCGAATTCTGGAGGATGTGGACGGGGATTTTGTGTATGACCGAGCGGTGACATTTCTTGACGGACTGGATTTCCCGAACGGGATTCAGTGCTGGCGGGGTGGTGTGCTGATCACGATGGCGCCGCAGGTTCTGTATGCCGAGGATCGGGATGGTGATGGGGTGGCTGATCTGCGGCAGTCGCTGTACGCGGGATTTGTGGAAGGCAATCAGCAGCACCGAGTGAATGGTCTGCGGTGGGGGCTGGACGGTTGGTTGTATCTGGCGAATGGCGACAGCGGAGGTTTGGTGACGGGTCTGGGAGCGATACCGGGGGTACCGGATTCCGGTGGCGGTGGTGCGACGGGTGCACCGGTGCTGCTGCGTGGTCGGGATCTCAGAATTCAGCCGGACACGAATCGAGCGCAGGGTGTCGCCGGGACGACGCAGTTTGGGCGTGAGCGGGATGATTTCGGCAACTGGTTCGGCAATAACAACTCGAATCCGATCTGGCAGTATCGTCTGGAGGAGCGTTATGTGCAGCGGAATCCGCATGCGCGTCTGGCGGGCGTTACTGAGCAGGTGTCTGCGGTGCCAGGTGCGGCCCCTGTGTTTCCTCGCAGCACGACGCTTGACCGGTACAACGACTTTGGCACTGCGAATCGGTTCACGTCGGCCTGTGGCACGATGATCTATCGGGACGTTTGGCTGGGGCCGCAATTTTACGGGAATGCTCTGACGGCTGAGCCGGTGCACAATCTGGTTTCGCGACTGGTTTTAACTCCTGATGGTGCCGGGTTTCACGGTGAGCGGGCAACGGATGAGCAGTCATCAGAGTTTGTGGCATCGGAAGACAACTGGTTTCGTCCCACGATGCTGCGGACCGGGCCGGATGGAGCCGTGTGGATTGCGGACATGTATCGTGCGGTGATTGAGCATCCGGAGTGGATTCCGGCGGAGTATCAGCGCAAGCTGGCGCTGGATGCCGGCAGTGATCGGGGCCGCATTTATCGCATTATTCCGGCCCACGAGTGCTGCGGCGGGGAACAGCCTGCGGTCGAAAGTCAAGCAAATTCCGAGAGCCGTCGATTCTTTGTAAAGGATTGGAAAACACTGGATTTGGTGTCGATTGCGGAGCGTGTGGGCAGTGTCAACGGGTGGTGGCGTGACACGGCGCAGCGGCTGCTGCAGCATCGCATTGCTGAGTCGGCGGGGCATGCTGGGGTGCTGGCGACACTGCGGCGGATCAGTGCGGGTGAGGGTCCTGCCGCCGGACAGGCTCTGGCGACGCTGGCGATGCTGGCCGAGCAGCAGCCGGATCCTGAGACGCTGACGGCGATTCAGGCGGGCTTGCGGCATGGGGATCCGCGTGTGCGAGCGTTGTCGGTGCAATTGCTGGAACCGCAGTTGCGCGTGGGGTCGACCGAGGTGTTGCAGGCTGTTGCGACACTGGAGTCGGACGGTGACGAGCGAGTGCGGCAGCAGCTTGTTTTGAGTCTGGGTGAGGTGCCCGGGAGTGCTGCGGCTGCGGTGCTGGGGCGGCTGCTGGCAGCGGCTCCGGATCGCCAGTGGGTGCAGCGAGCGGGGCTGACTTCGCTGTCCGCCGAGAATATCGGGGATGTACTTGAGTCTGTTCTGCAGTTGAATGCTGAGGGCACTGACGAGCTGACTGGGCGACTGTTGTCTCAGGCTGCCGAGTTCGGGCGGTCGGAGGCACTGGCGGGGCCTTTGCGGAGCATGCTGCAGCGGGTTGCCGACCAGCCGGAGCGGGTGAATATTACAGCGGTGTCCGGCGTCGTACGATCGGTACTTGGGGGGGTCGCCGGAGCGGCTTTGCGATCTGACGGTGCGATGCAGATGGCACTGCAGTCTGCCAGCAACGCGGTAACCGGTCTTGCGCGGGATGCTGACGCTGAATCCGGTCAACGAGCTGCCTGTGTGGGGTTTCTGGATGCCGTTGGAGTGGATCCTGTGCAGCTCAAGGATCTGTTGCAGCCGCAGGTGCCAGTGGAGGTGCAGCGGATGGCGGCTTCGGTGATTTCCCGACGTGGAGCGGAGTCGACGCTGTCGGAGGTCCTGAGGGAATTCAGCGGTCTGTCTCCGGCAGTGCGAGCGGAGCTGCTGGACGGCATGCTGAGTCGTTCGACATCAGTGGATTGGCTGCTGGCAGCGCTGGAGGCGGGCATTCTTTCTGCTGTGGATCTGGATGCGGCACAGCGGGACCGGTTGCTGAGTGATCGGCGTGAGGCTGTCGCGAAGCGTGCTCAGCGGTTGCTGGAGGTATCGGGAGCGGGGGATCGCGTGGCTGTGGTTGAGCAGCAGCAAAAGCAGATGGAGGGCCTTGTGGGGCAAGCGGCAGCCGGTGCAGTGGTATTTGAGAAACGCTGCGGAAGCTGTCATCGACTGCAGAACATTGGTCGTGAAGTTGGGGCTGACCTCGCGGCATTGAAGGATCGTTCGACTGGCGCTCTGCTGACGGCAATTCTGGATCCGAACCGGGCGGTAGAGTCGAAGTTTCTGAGTTACACAGCGGTGACGACAGAGGGTGTGCAGCATGTGGGCATGCTGCGTGGCGAGAGTGGTAACGCGATTACGCTGCTGGGGCCTGACGGTCGCGAGCAGACTCTGGCCCGCAGTGAACTTGAGGTTCTGACTGCTTCGAAGCGATCGCTGATGCCGGAGGGGCTGGAGAAGGACCTGGGTGCTCAGGATCTGGCAGACGTTATCGCGTTCGTGCAGTCGGCTGGGGCTGCGTGGAAGCAGTTTGAGGGGAATCTGCCGACCGTGGGTCAGTTGCAGGCTGACGGCTCAATTCTGCTGCCGGCATCGGGAGCGGAGATTTACGGTCCCAGTCTGGTGTATGAGGGGAAATACGGAAATCTTGGATTCTGGTGCAGTCCGGAGGACTATGCGCGGTGGACATTTGATGTGCCGCACAGCGGGGACTGGCGGGTTGAGCTGGAATTTGCGTGTGAGGACGGGACGGCGGGAAGTCCGATTCGTTTTTCGACGGGCACGCGGCTGCTGACAGCGCGAGTTCCGGGGACGGGGACGTGGGACGAGTATCGTCGCTGGGAGGCGGGGACGATTGATCTGCATCGTGGTCGCGGACAGTTGATCGTGACAGCCCCGGAGCAGCCCGGGATGGCGTTGATTGATCTGAAGGCGATCCGGCTGCTGCCACCGAAGTAGTGTGCGGGGGGCGGATGTGGATTGGCTGCCGTGGTTGGTTCAGTGTGAAGAAGGGACAACGTGATGACTTCTGGCCTGAAAAACGTGGGTTGGTCCGGTAGATGGTTGGCAGTGACCGGAATTCTCTGCTGGCTGTATCTGTTGAGTGCCGGAGCGCATGCACAGAATCAGATTCAGCGGGAGAATGCGCTGCCTGGGGCTACGGACTGGCAGTTGACTCGAGTGAAGATCGTGGGCAGTGGATGTCGTTCGGTTCCGGTGGAGGCGTATTGTTCGCGTCAGAGTGTGGCTGCGGGTGAAACGATCGATATTATGGCTTCTACGAATCCCGCGCGGGCCTTTCGTCTGGAGATTTTCAGAACGGGCTGGTATGGCGGTCGAGGGGCTCGACTGATGCAGACCATTGAGCGTGTGGACTGCGCGACTCAACCGGATCCGCAGCCTGGTGAGAAGAATCTGCATGAGTGTCGCTGGAAGCCGACGGTGTCGCTGACAATTCCGGAAGACTGGCTGAGCGGTGTGTATCTGGGGCGACTGACAACGATCCCGGACGGGCATGAGCCGTACTGGCAGAGCTATGTGATTTTTATTGTGAGGGACGACCGACCGGCCGACGTTCTGTTCCAGTGTTCTGATAACACGTGGCAGGCGTACAATGTCTGGCCATCGAATTTTTCCGTTTACACGCATCCGAAAGGCGGTCAGGGGCCGTGGGCGGACGTCAGTTTTGATCGTCCGTATGGCCGTGAGTCTCAGTACACTTCTGTGGTGAATGATCCGCTGACTGTGGGTGCGGGTGAGTTTCTGCCGTATGAGTTCCCGATGACGTACTGGCTTGAGCAGCAGGGATATGATGTGACGTACGTCTCGAATTCCGACATGCTGACTCCGGATCGTGGTCTGAAGTGTCGCAGTTTCATCAGCATTGGTCATGACGAGTACTGGGATCAGCGGCAGTTTGACAGTGTGTCAAAGATGCGGGATGCGGGAGTGGACCTGCTGTTTCTGAGTGGCAACAGCGTGTGCTGGGTCAGTCCGCTGCGTGCCGGGGCTGACGGGCGACAGAATCGGATATTCTTTCGTGGTGGGCCGTACGGCGGCGAGAACGACTATGCGGTGCAGCGTGAGCGTGAGCACGGGCCGTTTCCGCATCGCGGGCCGGACGAGGGGTTGCTGATGGGGGCGCGCAACGTGGAACCGGTGAATGGTGGAGGCGACTGGACCGTGACCAAATCGGATCACTGGATGTTTCGCGGCACTGGTGTGAAGAATGGTGATTCGATTCCGGGTTTGATTGGCTGGGAGTATCACGGCCAACCGGCGGAGATACCTGGTCTGGAGGTGGTTGCCGGTGGGACGGCGTGGCAGGGTGGTGTGAACCCGCAGCAGTGGACGGCGACGATTTATCCGGGTCCAAAGGGGAACTTTGTGTTCAATGCGGCGACGATCTGGTGGGCTCAGGCGCTGGGGGATCCTCCTGGGCATACTTTGCCGTGGTCACATTACAGTCGTCCGCATGGGCCTGATGAGCGGGTGCAGATCATGACTCACACTCTGCTGCAGCGGGCGATTGAAAACTGAAATTTTCGGAAAATTCCGGGTTTCAGGGAGCCTTTGGCAACTTATGGACGTCAAATGTTGTGTGGGGGTCTGTGTGCCGTGAGAAACTGATGACAGACAGTGAGGGAGCGTCCAATGAGCGGTCTGCTGCTGGTCCCGGGTTGTGATGTCTGCCGTGATGTTCTGCGACCAGCGGACTCGCGTTTGTCGAGGTCGGTGTTGTTTGTGGGTATTGTTGCTCTGAGCAGCCTGCTGAGTGTGGAAGTTGCCGGTCAGGACGTCGTTATTCCGGGACCGCGGCCATTGCCGATTCCGGTGCCGGCGCCGGTGGCAGACTATGAGATCAGTCGTCTGGAGGTGCATGCTGTTGTCCGTCAGCAGTCGGCGAGGGTGCGGGTCAGCAATGTGCTGAAAAATCCGGGTCCGGGGACGATAGAGGCTGCGTTTCTGTTCCCACTGCCTGATGACGCCGTGGTTGGTTCGCTGACACTGCTGGTGGATGGCAAGGAGCTCACGGGGCTGGTGCTTGAAGCGAAAGAGGCGCGGCGGATTTACGAAGCAACGGTGCGTCGTCAAAAGGACCCGGCGCTGCTGGAGTATGCAGGGCGTCGATTATTGCGCAGCAGTGTGTTTCCGATTCCGGCCGGTGCCGAGCGAACGGTGGAGTTTGAGTACGTCGTACTGCCGGTGCCTCGTGGCAGTCTGCGTGAACTGAGGTTGCCACTCCGCTCGGTGCGGGCCGCACAGTCGCTGGGTACGGTGGGAGCGGCACCCCTGAAGGTGCAGCAGTTGGAGGTGACTGTCACGATTCACAGTGAGCAGCCACTCTCGACGCTGTACAGTCCTTCGCATGCGGACATGACAATCAGCGGCGGTGCTGAGCAGAAGACTGTGTCTGTGAGACAGTCTTCGCCGGGTGTTCCCGCTGACTTTGTGCTGATGTACAACAGTGGTGTTGAGGACGGCCTGCCGGCTGTTCTCAGTTATCGTCGTGATGCAGCAGAGCCGGGCTATTTCATGGTGCTGGCTGCTCCGGCGGATCAGCAACCGCGACCGGTGCCGGGTGGACGCAGCATTGTGCTGGTGGTTGACAGATCGGGTTCGATGCGGGGTGAAAAGTTTCTGCAGGCACAGCAGGGAATTCGGCGTTTGCTCGAATCGCTGAGTGCGGACGATTATTTTGATCTGGTGGTTTACGACAGTGATGTGGAGTTGTTCCGAAATCAACTGCAACAGGCGACTCCTGAGAACATCCAACTGGCGCTGCAGTGGTCTGATGCGTTGAAGCCGCAGGGGGGGACAAATATTTCTGAGGGGCTGACGGCCGCTCTCAGGCTGGCAGCGAAGGGTGAACGCCCGGCGTGGGTGTTGTTTCTGACGGATGGACTGCCGACTGCGGGGGTTGTTGATGAGAAGCAGATTGCGGAGCTGGCGTTGCAGGAAAATCGCGGCGAGGCTCGAATTTTCTCTCTTGGTGTGGGTTATGACGTGAATTCGCGGCTGCTGGACCGTTTAAGTGCAGCGCATCGAGGACGAACAGCATACGTACTGCCGGGTGCGCAGATCGATGCGGCCGTTGCGGCGATTGAAGCAGGGATTGCCAGTCCACTGCTGACGGACCTGCAGCTCCGTCTGACCGATGCAGCCGGTCGGGAAGCCGAGGGGATTACTCGGACATGGCCGAAGAAATCCAGCGATCTTTATCGCGGTGAGGTTTTTGTGTACACGGGGCGTTATCGTGATGCTGGCGAGGTGCGGCTGGAATTGACCGGAAAGCGCGACGGTGGACCGGTGACCCTGACGGGTACTGGTCAATTGACGGCACAGAGCAGTGATTCCTCATTATCCTTCGTGGAGCGGCTCTGGGCGGGACGCCGGATCGCGGAACTGACGGCTCAAATGGATCAGAATGGGGAGAGTGACGAGTTATTGACGGAACTGCTGGAGCTTTCGAAGAAGCATGGCATTCTGACTCCGTGGACATCCTTTCTGGCTGACGAGCGGCAGTCGCTGGACGCGGTGACTGCTCTGCCGGCATTGCGGGGTGCGGTGCGCGAACAGGCGCAGCGGGTGTCGGGGGCAGCGGCGATTCACAGCCGAAGTACTCTGCAGCGGCTGGCCGCATCGGCTGGTGCTGCGCCCGCATTTGGCAGTGGAGGAATGCTGAGCGGTGCGGCTGGTCAATCGTCGGCACCGCGCCCGGGGGCAACTGCTGTTGATGCTGCGACGGCAAAGCGTGGGATCCTGAGCCCGCGAGTGGTCGGGAACCGGACGTTTTTCTGGAAGGAATCCTGCTGGGTGGAAGTGGATCTGCAGACTGCGGATCGGAATTCGGCGGAGCGTGTGGTGATGTTTTCCGATCAGTACTTTGCATTGTCGGACAAGGATGCGGACGCGTCACTGTGTCTGGCAGCATTTGGTGAGCAGCCTGTACTGATCAGACTGGGGCAGGTTGTGTATCTGATTGAACCGGCCCGCGGGGCAGGTGAATCGACTGAACGGCCCTGACAGAAACTTCGCAGCAAAGGAAGCCGGCTTGCGGGTGAGGCATCTGGGCAGAGTGTCCGGGTCGTGGCCACTGCGGCAGTGCACGGTTTGGTGCTGCCGAGGGTTGGGTCACCACGCCGGGGTTTCCAGCAGCTTTTCGACGACTTTGCGACGACTGCCGGTTTGTTCGTAGATTTCCAGTTGTCGGCGGGCGCCGCTGGCTGCGGGGATCTCAGCAAGTCTTTCCAGTTCATCCCGGCACTGCAGTTCGGTGGCGGCAGGCCCCAGTCGGGTAATCAGGTCGTCAACCAGTTGTGGCACGGAACGCTGCTGGAAGTCGCGATAGCTGACCAGTGAGGCATCGGCTCCATAGCGGGTGGCTCGCCACTTGTTCTGTTCCACCATCATGGGGTGGTATTCAGACTGAAAGGTTCCTTCGTCGATTTCGCTGGAGATGGTGTGCACGAGGCACTGGATGAGTGCTGTCAGTGAAAGCACGTGGCTGAGGCTTGGGGGAATGTCGCAGACACGAACCTCAATGGTGCCGAAATGGTGATGCGGTCGAATATCCCACCAGATTTCTCGGATGGAGTTGATAAAGCCGGTGTCCATCAGATGTTTGACCAGCCAGACATATTCGCTCCAGTTGCGCATTTGATATGGCAGGCCAGCGGTGGGCAGACCTTCCATGATTTTTGAGCGGTTTGAATGCAGTCCGGTGCTGCGACCTTCCCAGAATGGTGAGTTCGCGGAGAGGGCCAGCAACAGCGGCAGGTGATGCAGCATGCGATCGCAGATCATCACCGCCTTATCACCGGAGTCGACTCCGATGTGTACATGCAGTCCGAACGTGACCAGTCGTCTGACGACGTCTTCCATGAGCGTGACGAGGCGGTGGTAGCGTTCATGGAACGTGATTTTCTGGTGTCTCCACGAGGAAAACGGGTGCGTTCCAGCCCACAGGAGTCGAATGCCCAGCGGGTGCAGTACCTGTTCGATCTGAGCCAGTTTACAGCGGAGGTCGTCTCCGGCTTCCTGGACAGTGCTGCAGACTTTCGTGTTGATTTCGACGTAGCACTGCATGAGTTCCGGCTTGACCGAATCCATCAGTGAGTCGGGCAGGACGCTCAGTACCTGATCGATACAGCTTTTCAGGGAAAGTTCGCGGGAATCGATGAGCTGCAGCTCGATTTCAACTCCGATGGTCGGTTTGGGGTTCGGCGTGAACCTCATGACAGTCATGTGCGGTATCCTGGGGCGATAAGCTTTCGGCGGTCGGTGATTCTGAACTGGGGTAGTGCGGATCGCAAGGTCAGGTCGCGATTTGCCGATTGGCAGTGGAGTGGAGGGGCGAGGCAGTCTGAGAATTCCGGCGAAAACTGCGGGGTACTGTTTTTTTCCCGAGTGCATCCTGACTGTGATCAGCGGCAGTTGCAGGAAACGGAGAATCCTGGGACACTTTCATGGCAACATCGGGGCCGTTGAGGGATATCTGTCGTGTCGTATCGCGCACTGAAAAAGCTGATCGGCGAAACCAGCCTTGAACGCAAGTGTCGGTTTCTGTTCGGTGCTGCGCTGGGTCTGCTGATTACAGCAAGCCTGTGGTGGCATGCATCGCGGACGCGGGACCTGGTGAACAACCAGCAGGAAAACGCGGCCCGCCGTCTTGTGCCGCAGATTCTGCGACTGCATCACTACCAGAAAATTCTTGACCCGGCGATTCCGGCGGTTCTGACGGGCGCGGAGGATGCTGCCGAATTTCGGCAGACCTTCGGTGGTGGCAACGAGCCCGCAGCAGATGTGAATCTTCCGATCTGGCAGCTGATTTCCGCGAATGAACTGGGGGCAAATGCTTCGACTTTCGAGGCAAAAAAACAGTTTGATCTCGACAACACGAGGACTGACTGGTTTCGGTATGTGGTTGTGGATGGTCAGCGGCGGCTGCAGTTTTTCAGTCCGATTCGACTGACCCGCAGCTGTCTTGTATGTCACAGTAAGGACTCGCTTGCCACTTCAGAAAATGTTGCTGAAGCGACGGCGACATTCAATGCTGCGACGCGGCCTTTGGCTGTGCCTGCAGATCTTTCGACTGACAGCGAGCAGGCTCCGGCGGATGCGGAGCTGGTGTCGCAACTGCCTGCGCCGGGTAATCGCGATTTGCCACTGTTCGCGATCGCTGCAATTGATATGCCGCTGGGCGAGGTGGATCAGCAGTTGGCCCGAAACTGGGCCATGCTGGTCGCATCGGGGATTGTGACTGCATTTCTGGCCATGCTGGCAGCCTACGTGATTGTGCGGTATGTGATTGTGAAGCCGGTGCAGCATTTGAAGGATGTCAGTGATGCAATCGCTCGCGGCACTCTCAATCTGCGGGCGGAAATCAGCACTGGGGATGAATTTGAAGAGCTGAGTCAGGCATTCAATCGGATGCTGCGGTATATGAACGCCAAGGGTGATGAGCTGCGGGGTGTCAACGAACGTCTGGACGGAAAGATTGATCAACTGGCACGTGCCAACATGGAGCTGTTCAACAATAACCGTCTGAAGGACGATTTTCTGGCAACGATCAGCCACGAGCTGCGGACACCGCTGAACAGCATTCTGGGCTTCAGTGACATTCTGCAGTCTGCCCCTAACCTGGATGAGCGTCAGCGCCGGTATGTCACAAACATTCAGACTTCCGGGCAATCGTTGATGGTGCAGATCAACGATCTGCTGGATCTGGCAAAGATTGAATCCGGCAAGATGGAGCTTCATCCTGCGTCATTCGCTCTGAGTGATGTGCTGGAACTGCAGGTTCAGCAGATGATGCCCCTCGCGGACCGCCGTCACATTGATCTGCGAACAGATCCGCCGCCTGTGCCGGTGTCTCCTGTGTTTCAGGACCGCGGCAAGATCAGTCAGATCGTGAATAATCTGCTGTCGAATGCCATCAAATTCACTCCGGAAGGCGGCCGGATCAGAGTCTCGTGGCGGGCCAGCGATCCAGGTTTTCTGAGTTTCAGTGTGGAGGACACGGGGATCGGCATTCCCCTCCAGGAACAGGAACACATTTTTGAGAAGTTCCGTCAGGGCTCGACATCGGCCGAGGGACGGGACCATACGAAGCGGGAGTATGAGGGTACAGGCCTCGGGTTGTCGATTGTCCGCGAGCTGTCGAGGCTGCTGGGTGGTGAAGTGAGTCTGAAGAGCGAATTTGGACGAGGCAGCATTTTTTCCGTACGTCTTCCGCTTGAGCTGCCTCTGCGGAGTGACACGGTCAATGCGGATCCGATTGACGGAACGGTTCAGGCACCTCCGTTGATCACAGCCACAGACATTGAGATTCCTGCAAAAGCCGATGCAGAGACCGCAGAAGTACGACTGGACGTGCAAACGATCGGTGGATGAGATCATTCCGTTGGTGGTTCAGGTTTGATTAACACGCCACCTCCAGCGGCTGTGATTCTTATGGAGCCATCAGTGGCAGTTCTCTGGACAGAGACCGGGAATGTCAGCGGAATACTGTCAGCCGCTGACACTTCCGTGCCATCAGTATCGCGTAACACGCTGATCCTTACATCGAGCGGGATGCTGGATGCCTTCCGCATCTTCTCAGACTGATTCAGTGACTTCAGCAGGACAAAGACTCCGGAGTTGCCGCCGGCGGGGCGGTACAGATCGCTGAACGAGACGGTGTCCGTCGACCACAGGACGGCTCCGGTGAGAGGATCGATACGCAGCAGGCAGCCCAGTGCGGGACTGGTCATCACTCCGGAATGTTCCGGGAAACGATCCCAGTTTCTCAGCAGTACGTAAAGGCCGCCATCGGACTCGAAAGCATGCAGATCAGACGCCGGAAACTCGAGCCGCGGATCATCAGACCGGAACAGCACTCGCCCCGTGTTCAGGTCAACAGCGATCAGTCCCCGTCCGTCGGCAGCAGCCAGCAGACGATTGCCGGGAAGCAGGGAGCAGAACCTGTGAATGAGAAGGGGCGGTACTGTGACTTCAGGCTGGTCTGCCAGCAGGTCCAACCCGGTGATACCATCGATGATCAGCAGCCTGCCGGACTCGCTTGAGGCGATAAGGAATCGGCCACATGACACGGGTCTGTTGCCCAGTCCGATTTGCAGTTGCCCTTCGGCAATGAGTCTTCCGGTAGCTGCATCCCAGACGCTCCGTGTCCCGGCCAACGGATCGAACAGAATGATGGCAGAGTCATCACCGAACAGCGGAAGATGATCGGTCGGGTTGAAGAAGAACGGCAAATCCTCACGAAGAGACAATCCGGTTCTCCGCCAGAGTTCGCGGCCTGTGAGGGCGTGACTGCAGTGCAGGCTGTCACCCTGCAACCAGTAAACTCGACCGGCGATGATCGGACCAGGCAGAATGGGTTCATCGGAATCAGGGAATCTGCGTGTCGGAGCGGTCCACAGCCTGCTGAGCTTTCCATTCGGGGCCAGATGGATGGCTGTCAGGCGATTGCGGAACGCCAGAGTCATCAGGCCGGGTGCAGAGTCATCGGGGTTTCGCGGTAACTGCAGTCGCATTCTTTGCCCTGTGGATTCCACTGGCAGACTGGACAGCACGTCGCCGGTTTCATCTGCAGCCTGTATCAGGACGGCGTCGTCATCAGTGTTGATATGCATGCCGACTCGCAGTCTCAGCCACGGTGGCGGGGTTTCCACGGGCTCGACGGTCACATCCGGCGTTTCCGAATACCGTGGTGGAAGCGGGTGAACATCAGGAATGATGCTCCAGCCTGAGACGGGTTCCTGTTGCTGAGTCGGTGGTGCATGGAGCAGGGGGGCCGTCATCCGCATGGCTGCACGTGCAGCCCGCAGTGCACTCTGAGCGATCTGCAGTTCGTCGGGGCTGCTGTGCCGGGAAAAATTCAGCCATGCGCAGCCCCACAAATCGGACGCCTCGGCCATCCCGGCTGCCTGCAGGTACTGCAGAAGTTCCAGACGCTCTGCTGCATCCTGCAGCAGGCCGGGGTGCAGAATGGCGGCTTCCACATGTTCGGCGGTGAACTTTGGCTGCGGAATACGGGTGACTTTGAACGATTCGGCTGGTATCGGCCATGCGAATGGACTGACAGACCAGGATCTCGTCACGGGAAGCATTGCCGGATTGAAAGGCTGAGTGTAATTCGGGAGGCCAGCCTCTGTCGCGTTCAGCCCCAGCAGCCTCGCCAGTATGGAAGTGCGCATGAGACGCTGAGCATCGGGTTTCAGTGTCAGGATCTTTTCGAGTCTGGCTGCAGCGTTCGGTGTGTCGCGGTGCTGGTTTTCAAGGTCGTCAACCAGTGTTTCAAGCAGCAGGTCCACGTACAGCATGTCAACAGTCGTCGCTGCTGGTTCCCTGCGGGCAGCCCTCAGGGCAGAACTGCGGGCCTCGAGGGCAGCACTTCTGGACAGAAGCGATTCAGCCATCGCGGCCTGCAGCGAGCTATCGTTGCTCAACGGATCGGCGGTTTTCGTTCCAGTTGGAATCCGCAGCATGTGCTCGACCGTTGGCCACGCGGTGACTGAACCCGGAGTGGCTGAGAAAACACTCCGATGATCGACGCTGCAGGCCCCGACGGGAAACTGCATGCGAATAGGCAGGTTGATTCGGGATCCCGGTAATTCCCGTCCCGTGCGAACATCGATGACAGCAACACCAGTACCCCGCAGAGGAAGCAGGCAGTAGTCACCGCTGACAACACCCGTGCCACACAGGTTTCCCGGTGAGATGTGCCACAACTGCCTGCCGGTCGCGGGGTCAAGGCAGCGACAGTGACTGGCACCTGCAAGGATCAACCTGTGTTCGTCGTGCAGCAGCACATGCAGGTCCTGACTGGAATGGGATTTCTCACCTGCAGCAGTGTGCGAGACAGACCAAAGTGTCCGCCCCGAAGCAGCATCGATGCAGGAGACAGCGCGTTGACCAGGCTCAGAACAGACAACTCGATTTTTTGTGACGGAAGTCATGATGCCGGGCATGTGGTCATCGGGAGTTTGTCCTGCCGGATCAGCCTGCAGTTGCAGCAACCGGCTGCCCTGCAGGGCTGAGGTATCGACTGCCAGTTGCCGCGCCCACTCAATTGAGCCGTCCAGTTGGCTGACGCTCACCAGCAGTCCGGTCTGGAGTGTGCAGATGATGCTGCGCCCGCTGGCAGTGCATTCCGTCGTTCCGCGATACCGTTCGGGAAAACCGTCAGCCGGGAGATATCCGACGGGTTGCTGCCAGAGAACTTTTCCGCTGCGAGCGTCAAGGCAGTTGAGGACAATGAAGTCGGGGGAATGCGTAATGACAAACACCTGCATCCCAACGGTTTCCGGGAGTGAAACGAACAGGTGTCCATCGAGCGTCTGTCCGGATACATCCGGTTTCGTATCCGTGTCAGGTTCTGCTGCTGGAGGAAAGGTCGGTGTAATCTGTATCGCTTCACCGAGGTCCGTTCCTGCTGCCCAGCGGACCTGCGGCAGTGCCTGACCGACGGGCAATTGAAGTGAGATCAGTCGTGAGCCATGTCTGTGTTTCGTTGTGCGATTCCCGGGCGGGAATCCGTTCAGAAGGTTATCCTGCGCATCCTGCTGAAGTGGAAGAAAGCCATCGATCACAAAACATGAAGACCGGCTGGTGACGATTCTGCCCCACGTGGGCCGCAGCATTTCGCGTGTGAGCGGTGATTCAGGCTGCCCAAGTACTCCGAAGTGCGAGTGCAGACCGGAAACCGGCAGAAGGGCGGGCAGCGACCACGCTTCCGTGCCGTCGTTTGAATTCAGTGCCACCAGTCTGACGGGAGTTCTGACCAGCACCCACGTCTGCCAGCGTGTGGCGGGCCAGCGATGATACTGCGGCAGGCGGATCGGGGGATCGGGAGCAGCCATCAGCAGTAGTTGGGAAAGGTCGGTCGCCGGCAGTCCCGGCAGATCATGCACTCGCTCCCTCCACGTCCAGACTGGCTTTGGCCATGGGAGCGGAACAGTGGAGTCCGCAGGGGCGGGCGGAATCTGTCCTGCCCGCTGATTCTGCTGACTCCTTTGAACGGCAGATTCGATCAGTGCTCGAAATGCCGGCAGACGAGCCGCAAACGACTGCTCCAGATGGGTTCCGGACAGATGTTCTGCCAGTTCCTCCAGTCGCAGCTCGGCGCTGCCGGGGTCACCGCGCAGGCAGGCCAGCACGATGAGCAGTGTCTGAGCCTGCAAATCGGTCTCGGTCAGTGGAAAGCGGCGGCAAAGATCCAGCAGTTGTTGCTCGTCCGCAGTGGCCACTGCCGTCTGCAGTTCAGCAGCAGCGACTGTTGCTGCATACTGATTCCACGATTGCCGGGTTTCCGGAGCCGCGGTCTTCAGCCACTGAATTGTTGCAGCCCGCAGTCCTGTCCAGTTGGCCTCGCCCGGCACTGGCACATCGGCAGATCGCGAGAACAGATCCTGCAGCCGCTGCAGCGATTGCTCGCCGGGGGCAGACTGCCTCAGTTCCAGCAGTTGCTGTTCGTCGCCGCGTGACCTGAGCATGAGGTCTGACAGGCCGCCTGTCGACTGCTGATTCTCGTCAGTGGCCTGCAATGGGACCCGAGCGCCGCAGCAGATGATCAATGCACACAGCAGGAAGCAGATGGTTCGAATCCAGGGGGACATCAGGTTGCCCTGTGATCATTCAGCCGAAATCACCATGGTGAATCAGGTCATCCTCGGTCACGATCTCAAGCCCTCGCTCGCGAATGACCCGCAGGACCTCTTCGGTCTCGGATGCATACAGAGCAATGGAGCCACGTCCACCGCGTTGATAGAGCATGGGGTAAACATACTCGACGTTCAGTTCCGCAGACATCAGGCTGCTGAGTACGGCCGTGTGAGGCTGGTCAACGCGCGGCAGCAGGACGCCGATCACGTCGGTTTCAAAAAAGTGCATGCCCGCAAATCTGAGCAGTTCCTGAGCACGCTCATAATGATCCACAATAACGCGAGCAACGGCGCAGTCAGAAGAATCAAGAATGGACAGAGCCATGATCCGCAGGTCATCGCGCTCGATACGTCGCAGCAGGTCATGCAGCGAGCCGACGCGGTTTTCCAGAAAAATGACGAACTGTCTGAGACATGGCCAGTCGCGTCCGCGAGTGGTCGCCGGTCCGATCGCTGAATCTTCATCCCATGATGATGGCATGGATAGGTGACTCCGTGCTGCCTGCTGTCACAGTTTCCCCCGCTGACTCGCAGCGTCCCGCACAGTAATCAAATGTGCGAGCCGGTGAAATATCAATCCTGCAATATCTGCCGATCAAAGCCGAGGCGGATCATCGGGGACAGCCAGAAGTATACCCACCAGCAGATCATAAGCGGCGTGACAGCCAACTGTGATCCCAAAACCCCTCAGGAGGAAAACACAGGCAAAAAACAGCCCGGCAGCGGCCCGAAAGGAAAAACTGAACAGGTGAAAAGCGTCGGCCTGAGGCCCGATGTGGTGTGCGAGGGCAAACAGGAAACTGGTCGAAACGGCTGCCATGAGCGCCGCCAGACTGCGGGGAAATTCAAACAACCTGAAAAACAGAAAAGCCACAGGGACCAGCAGCAGCCGAAACATCACCTCCTCATACACTCCCGCACCAACGAACGAAACGGCGCGAATCAGCGGCGGAGAAAGTGACTGCAGAAGAGGACGCTCTGCGATTTGGCTACCCCAGTGGAAAGCAAAATCGTGCAGGCGACCGAGAGCCGCCAGTGACGCTGCCAACAACAGGCTCTCCGCCAGCATACCGGCCTGCGTGGAAAACTGCAGGGACCAGGGATGCCGGCCCGCTATGTGCCAGAACAACAGGATCCCCAGCACCAGAACCGGCAGCAACAACTGCCCTGCCCCGGCCTGTACCAGCAAAGAACGCAACCAGAAATCGGCTCCGTTTCGAACCAGATCCGGATCACTGACCCCAGCCGCGAAAACTCCCCACTCGTAGATTCCCAGCCACGGCAGCAGGAAACACAGACTGGCAAGCGGCGATCTTGCCTCGTTCCAGTAATCCGGTTGGCCTGAAGCATCCGACATGAAACCACCAGGAACTCATGGCCACACGGCTGAGACATCCCTCTGTTTCAGGTATCGGCCTGTACCAGGGTTCGTATGCAGCATCGAACGAATCGATTTGCATATTCAGTTGAGGCAATCGGCGGATCCTGCCGGTGTAGCAACGGGGCATTACAGTCGCGTTGCCAGTCTTGCAGCCAGTCTTTTCAGGGCGGGACTGACATCCAGACTGTCCAGATGCACGTTCAGAATGCTGAAACAGTCCTGATTGCCGAAGGCCGCATGCAGTGCTTTGTCGAGGTCGCCTTCGGTGTGAACCTCGAATCCCCAGCCAGCACCCAACAGGTCCGGCAGTCTGTGGTAATTCCAGTTGAGGATGTCATTGAAGGGCCC
>Ga0255095_1000123_pt1 | contig 46867 bp, 33 predicted proteins | sample Colum_Law_RepC_8_2_FD_188435 | JGI IMG/M metagenome (GOLD analysis project Ga0255095, IMG submission 188435) | Freshwater microbial communities from Columbia River, Oregon, United States - Colum_Law_RepC_8d | ecosystem: Environmental > Aquatic > Freshwater > River | place: USA: Oregon...
CTGACAAAGCGTTTCAGGCAAAAGGCTTGCTGCCAGGCAGTGATGCTCCGGGTTCAACGACCGGAGCACTCGGTCAGATTCTTCGCGGTTTGATCAAGCACAAGGGCGTTGGAAAACGCATCGTTCCGATCATTCCGGACGAAGCACGAACGTTCGGGATGGAAGACTTGTTCTCTCAGTGCGGGATTTATTCGAGCAAGGGTCAGCTCTACGAGCCAGTGGATGCGAAGAACGCCATCTACTACCGTGAAGCCAAGAACGGCCAGCTTCTCGAAGAAGGCATCAACGAAGCCGGTGCGATGAGTTCCTTCATCGCTGCTGGTTCTGCGTATGCGAATCTCGGGATGAACATGATTCCGTTTTACGTTTACTATTCGATGTTCGGCTTCCAGCGAGTTGGCGACTTGATCTGGTGCGCAGCGGATACTCGCTGCAAGGGTTTCCTTTGCGGAGGAACCTCTGGCCGAACAACGCTGAATGGCGAAGGCCTGCAGCACGAAGACGGTCATAGCCAGTTGATGGCCTCAACCGTTCCAACCATTCGTTCATACGACCCTGCGTTCGGCTTTGAGCTGGCAGTGATTGTGCAGCATGGTCTGCAGCGGATGTATGGGGACGGCGAAGAGATCTTCTACTACCTGTCTGTCTACAACGAAGACTACATCCAGCCTGCAATGCCGGATCGTGGCGACGTCATTGACGGAATCATTCGAGGTATGTACAGACACAGCTCAACCGACAGCGGCGACGGGCAGCGTCATCGTCCGCAGTTGTTTGGCAGCGGCACGATTCTGCGAGAAGCCATCAGGGCTCAGCAGATTCTGAAGGACAAGTACAACATCGGTTGCGACGTGTGGAGCGTCACCAGCTACAACGAATTGCGTCGCGACGCGATGGATTGCCAGCACTGGAACGATCTGCATCCGGGTCAGCCGGCAAAACACAGCTACCTCGAACAGGTGCTGGATGGGGTCACGGGGCCGTTTATCTCAACAAGCGATAACGTGCGGCTTGTGGCCGATCAGATCCGTGAGTGGATTCCGGGAGAGTATATCGTGCTGGGAACAGACGGTTTTGGACGCAGCGAAACTCGTCCGGAACTTCGTCGTCACTTCCAGATCGATGCCGAATGCACAACCTACGCAACTCTGCGAGGACTCGCTCGCATGGGCGCGTTCGATGCATCAAAGCTGCCTGATGTGCTGAAGGAACTGGAGATTGACGCGGAGAAAATCAATCCGTTGAATGCGTAACGCGAGTGTTCAGTGTTCAGTTGGCAGTGTTCAGTAAATCGCGGTTGGACCAATCTGAAGCGATGCTGAACACTGAAAACTGAACACTTCACTTTTGCCCTAATGAACACTGAAAACTGAACACTGAGAACCAAATACGCCTATGTCTCTCGAATTCAAACTGCCGGAAGTGTCTGAAGGAGTCACCTCGGTTGATGTCGCAGAAGTGCGAGTCAAAGAAGGGGATGTCATCGCGTCCGGCGCGATCATTTGCGAAGTCGAAACGGACAAGGCCGTTGCGGAGATCGCGTGTCCGCATGCCGGCACGATCACGAAGGTCCTGATCAAGTCCGGAGACAAGATCAACGTGGGTCAGCCGATCCTGCTGATGGAGACCAGCGGAGCTTCAGCTCCGACGGCTCCCGCAGCGAAGCCAGCACCAGCCGCCACGACTCCTGCACCAGCACCAGTTGCTGCTGCACCAGTCCCAACGGCAAACGCGCCGGCCGCTGCTTCGATGGCGTCCGGTCCAGTGGATTTCCGCTTGCCGGAAGTGTCTGAAGGTGTGACGAAGGTCGACGTCGCATCGGTTGCAGTGAAGGTTGGCGACACGATCGCCAGCGGAGCCGTGGTTTGCGAAGTCGAAACTGACAAAGCAGTTGCTGAGATCACCTGTCCGCACGCCGGGACAATCACTGCTGTTCATGTGAAGCCGGGTGTCAGCATCCCGATTGGTGAATTGCTGCTAACGATCAACGCGACGTCCGGTGCAAGTGCCCCGGCGGCGTCTTCTGCTCCATCACCGGCAGCGCCAACGGCCGTCGCACCAGCAGCGCCGACACAGGCAGCTGCTCCGGCAGCGAAAGTGGCAGCACCTTCCGCTCCAACTCCAGCCGTGACAGGATCAAAGTCTGATGGGCCGCCGGCGGCGGCAGGTCCGGCGACTCGACGACTGGCTCGCAAGCTGGGCGTCAATCTGAAACTTGTGAAGGGTTCTGCGGCTGGCGGTCGAGTCACGATCGAAGACGTCGAAGCCTTTGTTCGTGACCGAATGGCTCAACCAGCAGCCACATCGACTGCGGGGGCTCCAGGATTTGGAGTCGTGCAGGCCCAACCGCTTCCGGACTTCAGCAAGTACGGTCCGGTTGAAAAAGTCGCGATGAGCAAGATCTTCCGCGTCTCTGCGGCGAATCTTAGCAACGCATGGGTCACGATTCCTCACGTCACTCAGCACGATCTGGCTGACATCACTGAGTTGGAGTCGGCTCGCAAGCGTTACGTGAAAGCAAACCCGAACTCACCCAAGATCACGATGACAGCCATCATGATCAAAGCCGTTGTTGGAGCGCTGAAGGCTTACCCGAACTTCAATTCCAGCGTCGACATGGTGACGGGGGAACTGGTTCTGAAACAGTATTATCACATCGGTGTTGCCGTCGACACGCCGAACGGTCTTGTTGTTCCGGTCATTCGTAATTGTGACCAAAAGAACGTACTTCAAGTCGCGGCGGAATTGACGGACATCGCTGGTCGAGCCCGCGATCGTAAACTCAAAACGGAAGAAATGCAGGGCGGCTCGTTCACGATCACCAACCTTGGCGGCATCGGTGGGACTGCGTTTACGCCGATTGTAAATTATCCGGAAGTGGCGATCCTCGGGATGTCTCGCGGGATTAACCAGTTGGTGCTGGAAGAAGGTCAGGTTGTGGAACGCCTGATGCTTCCGCTCTCGCTGTCCTACGACCACCGTGCGGTAAACGGGGCGGATGCCGCTCGCTTTATTGTGAAGCTCTCTGGCAGTTTGACGAACTTTTTCGAGCTATTCTGATTCGAGACGAAGGATTCTTTCTGAGTTCGCTCTCGCGACATATCGAAGAAGAACGGCGGAATTCGGATCCATCTGGAAGCTGCTGGCAAAGTTTGTAGCGGGGCCATAATGTTATGGTTGCTCCGAATTGTCCGCGTCTAACCAGTTGTATTTCCAGTTCCTGGGCAACCCGGAAACGGCCACTGATCGGATGGCGTCGTCCTCTGAGCGGCTGATTCCGCGGGCCGATGCGGGTTTAGGCCCCAGGCGGATGGTATTTTTCGGCAGGATACGCGGTCTATTCTCTGAAATTCGCGGGAATTCAGACGTCCGACCGTCGTTCGCTCGAATGCAGCCGTGTCTGAGTTTTATCATGTTACTTCCAACGTCCCGGTTCGATGTACGCGCATCCCGCTGTCTGCCGTGCAGGCTGTGATCGGGTCCGGATTCCTGAAGAACGATATTGCACCGAAAGTAATGAGTCATGGGTAAGCCGACCGGCTTCAAGGAGTTTGCTCGCCAGGTTCCCGCAGACCGAGATCCGTTGCTGCGAATTCTGGACTGGAATGAGTTTCACGAACACATGCCAGAGTCTGCTCTGAAAACACAGGGCGCTCGCTGCATGGATTGTGGCGTTCCGTTTTGTCATACCGGTGACATGATGGCCAACATGGCCTCAGGCTGCCCGGTCAACAACCTGATTCCGGAATGGAACGATCTCGTCTATCAGGGACGCTGGCGCGATGCGCTGGACCGATTGCACAAGACGAACAACTTCCCGGAGTTCACCGGTCGCGTTTGTCCGGCTCCTTGTGAAGGGTCCTGCTGCCTGAGCGTTATCGAACCAGCTGTTACGATTAAGAACATTGAGTGTTCGATTATCGATCATGCCTTTGAGAAGGGCTGGGTTATTCCTGAGCCACCTCAGGTTCGCACGGGCAAGAAGATTGCTGTTGTGGGATCCGGCCCTGCAGGACTTGCTGCTGCTGCCCAGCTTAACAAAGCCGGCCACTGGGTCACCGTGTACGAACGAGATGATCGTGTCGGTGGTTTGTTGATGTACGGCATTCCGAACATGAAACTCGACAAGCAGGAAGTTGTCGCTCGTCGAGTTCGCATCATGGAGCAGGAAGGCATTACCTTCTTCACCAACACATCGGTTGGTAAGGATGTGCCAGCGTCGCAACTGCTGGAAGATTTCGATGCGGTCGTGCTGGCTACGGGATCAACTCGACCTCGTGACCTGCCTATTCCCGGCCGCAATCTGAAGGGAGTGCATTATGCGATGGACTTCCTGCGTCCGAATACTCGCAGTCTTCTGGACAGCAAGCTGACGGATGGCAACTTTATCAATGCGAAGGACAAGAACGTCGTCGTAATCGGTGGCGGTGACACCGGAAACGACTGTCTTGGTACTTCGCTGCGTCACGGCTGCAAGTCGCTGGTTAACTTCGAGATCGTTGAGAAGCCGTCTCTGCAAAGAGCACCTAACAATCCATGGCCTCAATGGCCACGAGTCTTCCGCGTCGATTACGGTCACGAAGAGGCCGCTGCAAAGTTTGGCGACGATCCTCGTCAGTTCTGCATTCAGACAGCAGAATTTGTGGACGACGGCCATGGCAACGTGAAGGCCGTCAAGACGATCGAAGTTGACTGGCAGGTTATGACCGAAGGCGGTCCGCCATTTGTACCGATCCCGGGCACTGAAAAAGAGTATCCGGCTGATCTGGTTTTCCTGGCACTTGGGTTCCTTGGTCCGGAACACCCGGTCGCTGATCAGCTTGGTGTGAAGATTAAGGAAGGCCGTGGAGGCATGAGCTGGCTGGACGCCGAGCATGAACGGTACACCACCAGCAACGCAAAGGTCTTCGTTGCCGGGGACTGCCGTCGCGGTCAAAGCCTTGTCGTATGGGCGATCAACGAAGGTCGCGGAGCCGCTCGAGAAGTCGATCGTTTCCTGATGGGGACGACCGATCTGCCATAGGTTGTTGCGGATAGTTCGCCACGACAGGATTCAAAGTGAAGCCCGGTTGATTTCATCGCCGGGCTTTCTTTTTGATACAGGAGCAAGACGGCTATCAGTGATTGAAGCGGAACTCGGGTCCGGCAAGCAGCGCCCAGAGCAACTGAGTTCGCGATTCGTTTTTCTTCTTCGGAATTCGATCCAGCCAATTGTTGGCCGAGGTGATCTCATCAACCTGCGGAACACGCCCGAGAACTGTGAGCCATAATACTTCGATCGCCTGATTCTGGTTCTCGCCTTTCTTTAGTGCTCCCAGCAGCCGATCGTCTGAATCACTCAGCATCTCGTTCTGAATTCGCTGACTGTTGCTGAAGAACAGAGCTTCATCGACAGCCACCTGAAAGTTGTCGCCCGGCTGTTCGAATTCTCGAACCCAGCCGTTCGCCTGATTCTCGAGTTCCGTGCGGCGTTTGATCCATTCGTCCGTGGCATCGATCGCGGGCCATTGCTCCGGATTTCTGACAGACACATGTAAAGACGCAGCAAGTTGTCGAGGTGTTAGCGGGCGAGTTTTGGCTACGGCAAAAAGGTTGGCGGCAGGCTGTTCCGATGGCTGAGCCCACTCGCTGGATCGAGCATAAGCCTCACTGAGTACAATCCCCTGGATCAGTCGCCGCAGGTCATAGCCGTGACTGACAAGATCATTCGCAAGCCACACGAGCAATTCCGGGTGGCTCGGCGGATTGCCGCTGTGCATCTGATCGAGCGGATCGACCAGTCCCGTCCCCAGCAGCCGAGCCCATACACGGTTCACGATGTTCCGCGCAAAGAAACGGTCTTTGCGGTCACGCAGTGCAACTTCGACCAGTTCATCACGAGGCCGAAATTCGGGAACCACAATCTCCGCTTCCACATCTTCCTGTTCGAGCTTTCGAATGCGTTCTTCCAGTGACTTACGTTCCTCGGCCGGAAACTCCGGCGTTCGATCAGTAACCTGATCGCCCGTCAGAAACATAAACGCGGCTTTCTTCTCTTCGCCGCTTGTCGTTGTGAACTTCACTTCCCCGAACGGACGTTCTGCCAGAGCACTCACTTTGCGAGTCTGATAGGTTCTCTGGAAGAAAGCCTGCATGCCATAAAAGTGATCCTGTTTCCAGTCGGTGACCAGCGGATGATCGTGGCACTTCGCACAACTGATGTTGACGCCGAAGAACAGGATCGCAGTATCATTGGTCAGATCATCCAGTTCGCGCACCCGACTCTTCAGGAACTGTGCGGCTCCTTTCTCCGGGCCGTCAGCGACGCCGGCTTTCATCAGCTCCCGAAAGATCGTATCCCAGGAACGGCGTCCCTGAACCGCAGTCAGAAGATAGTTGCGAAACTCATCGTTGTAGGGTTGATTGGGTAGCAGTGATTCGTCGAGCCAGTTGCGATGATGAAAATCAAAATCGGGAGATTGCATCAGACGATCAACCAGCATGCGTCTCCGATCGGCTTCAGGCAAAGAATGGAACCACTCTCGCTCTAATGCGTGAGGAATTCGTCCAGCCAGATCCAGCATTGTCCTCCTGAGTAACGTCGCGTCGTCAGCAGGAGCAACGGGGTTCACACCGTTTCTCGCCAGGTGGGCTGACACGTAATGATTGATGGCGGTAACGATCTCCGTTTCCTGCGGCAGCAGCTCTTCGGCAGCGTTCGCTGTTTCACTCACCAAAACAACAGCAAATGAGAGGAACACGACCATCAGGACGGTATGTGTTCTGAAGCTGCGAGCAGAGCCATCGGTAACGGGCATTTGCTGGATCCGGTGAATGGCGGCGGGCGTAATGTCGAGGAGGGTTCCTGATTGTAAGCAAATCTACTCTCGGGGCGAAACGGTTTTCCCCTGCGTCTGTTCGCGAAAGCGATCTCAACATCCCGAAACGGGCTGTTGACTTCATCATTTAGCGGCGAAGCCGCTGACGCCGTTGTCCAGCTTCGCCTTTGGCTGGCCGCTAATCGCAACACGAATGTCTGATTCAATCAACATGCTGCTCGCGAAGGACATTGAATGGGATTTGCATGCGATGAACGTGGAAAGACGTTCAATTTCGGTTTGTCGCTGGACCGTTCTCAGTAGTAGAGTCATGATTCTCGTGGAGTACATCCCCTGCCACCGATTCGGGGTCTGGAAATCGATTGTTCCACAGCCCCTCAGGGAATCCTGAGGGGCTTCAAGGGTGAGTTTGTGACGCATACGTTTGAACAACAATTGCAGGCTGTCAGGCAGCAGCAACAGCAACAGTGGCTTTGGCAATGTGCTTCTACAGGACTGTTGTGCGGAGCAGGTGCTGGCTGCGTATTGGCGATCCTGCGAATCATGAGCCATGGAGCGTTTTCATGGATCTGGATTCTGGTGGCCATCGCCTTGCCGGTGTTAAGCGCCATCGGATTTGCGTTCCTGCGATCATGTTCATTGGTTACGGCGGCAAGGTTCATCGACAGCACCTGTCACCTGAAGGATCGAATTCAAACCGCACTACAGTTCCTGGATGCTCCTGGTGAAGATGCTGTTCGCAGACTTCAGATTGAAGATGCTGCTGCGCATCTGGCATCAGTGGACCTGCAGAAGATTCTGCCTGTCAAAGCTCCTCCATCGTGGAACGTTGCAGTCGTGGCAGCGGTCTTTGTGTTTTTGCTCGGATTCCTGGCTGCTCCTCGCGAGATTCTGCAAGCTTCTGTAACGGCAAATGAAGTCGTCGCGGAGCAGGCTGTTCAGGCTTCGGAGAGTCTGGAAGAACTGAAGGAGTTTCAGGAGCAGCATAAGGACGCGGAACTAGACAAGATGCTGGAGGAGATGAACCAGCAACTCAAGGTTCTGGCTGCTCCAGGCACAACTCCGAAAGAGGCATTGGCAAAACTATCGGAGATGGAAGCGTCTCTTCAGGAAATGCAGCAGCAGTTAAGCGATCCGGCTGTCGAATCACAACTCAAGGAGATTGGCGAAGCCCTGGCACTGGCCGAGCCTACTGCCGCAGCTGGTGCTGCTTTATCGAAGGGCGACATGCAGAAGGCAGCAGAAGAGCTATCTCAGATGACAAAGCCGCAACTGGACCGCAAGACAGAGAAAGCTGTCAAAGAGAAACTGGAACAGGCTCAACAGAAAGCGGGCGAGCATAATCAGACAAAAGATATCCAGAAGAGTCTCGACAAGATGACCAAGGGACTTTCCAACGGTGACAAAGAGCAGTTTGAAGAAGGTGCCAAAGCTCTGGCGGAAGAATGTGAGCAGCAGGGAAAGAAACAGGAGTTATCAGACCTGCTGAAGAAGCAAAGTCAATTCCTTGGCGAATGCAAAGCTCAGTGTGAAAGTGAAAGTCGCAATCTGGCGCAGGGCAGCCGGAAGGGCGGTAACAAAGCAGGCAAAGGCTCGACCGGTATGGCCGGGAGCAAAACGGCTCTGCAGAAAACCGGGAATGAGTTGAAGCTGACGGGGCAGGATTCGGGCCAGGGAGATGTCGACAAAGAGACAATTACTGGTGAGATGGAAGAACAGGAGTCGGTGCGACAGTATCGCGAAAAAGCCGGGCAGTATGAAGCACTCAGTGAATCCGCATTGGAATCTGAGTCTATCCCGCTGGGACATCGTCAGACCATTCGAAGATACTTTGAAATGATCCGACCTCAGGCAGGCGAGACTGATACTGTGCGGGAAGAAATCCGCGAAGGGCAGGTTCCCGCTGAGACGAAAACTCCATGACCGCGATTCAGTATGAACTCACTGCGGATGATTTTGTGGAGTTCAATCACTTCCACCACAAACATTCACCGGAACTCCGGCGCAGACTTCTTCTTTCACGAATCGTGATTCCGCTGTTCATGATTCTTGCGTTACTGCTGACACCGTTGCTGATGCAGAGAAATGACCGCGGCTATCGGGAGGGTTTGACCCGAATGAGATGGTTTTTTGCCGTCCCCCCGGTCTTGTTCTTTTACGCCCCAATTGCGTGGAAGCGAAGACAGGCACGCTTGATACGGAGAATGTTGAATGAAGGGTCAACCCGCTCATTGCTCGGAAATTGCTTAATCACTTTGAACGACGATTCGATCAGTGTTCAACGTCCTTCAAGTCTCTCAACGTATGGCTGGGAAGCAACCGATCAGATCCGCGTGAATTCAGAATATTGCTTTATCTATGTAACCTCAATTTCGGCCATTATTCTGCCGCGACGAGCGTTCAATTCGAACGAGGCATTCGATGACTTTGTTCGAGAAATCAGACAGCATCTGAATCGCCGAGCGATAACACAGTCAATGGCTTGTTGATGACTCATCAAGTTTCGTTTCGGTCGGCCCCAGCGGCAGGGTAAACCAGAAACGGCATCCCTTGTCGGGATTGTTGTCAGCGTGAATGCTTCCATGTTGGCGTTCAATTACGTCGCGACAGATGGCCAGACCTATACCGAAGCCTTCTGATTTTGTGGTAAAGAAGCGATCAAACACGCCATCGGGATTCTTTAGCTTAATGCCCGGACCGTTGTCAGATACCTCTACAATCGCATTCTTCCGGGAAGCATCCAGTTTGGCTGTGATGGTAATCTCCGGGTTCAGGGTTTCCGCATCGGAGCACGCTTCCATCGCGTTTACCAGGAGATTGATCAGGACATGAGTCGTCTGGACCTCATCGACGTAAACGTCCTGACCATGCCTTGGGTGCAGCAATTCCTCCGGATCACGCACATTGATAATTGTTCCAAATCGATCCATCTGAACTTCGACCATCGCGACCGCGTGTGTGATCATTTTGGTGAGGCGAACCGGGGCAATCGGAACGCGGCGATTCGTCAGGAAATCTCGAAGGCTCCTGATGATATCGCCGGCATGGTTGGCACTGGTTTCTACTGCTTCAACGCACTTCAGAAACGACTCCGGAGATTCGTTCTTCTTGACTCGCGATATAATCGTGAACACATGGTTGGAGATGGCTTGAAGCGGCTGGGCCAGTTGGTGAGCAAACTCGGTGGCTATGTTTCCAAGAATGCTTAGTCTTGCCGCTCGGCTAAGCTGGGAGCGAAGATCACAGAGTTCTGCTTCGTGTGCACGTTCGAGATCGTTATTTGTCAGGTACAAGGTTACGAGGCCAGATCGCGATTTGTGCGCGGGTGGTTCGATTCGCACAGCATACGAACATGGACGTCCGCTGGAGTTGATGCCGAAGATCTGCAGCGATCGCGGCTCAGTCGTTTCTGAAGCATCACGAATCATGTCACGAATAGCATCGGCAGACCCCGGAGAAACAAACTCCGAAAGCAGCAGCCCCTTCACATTCGGAGGATTGGTTTGCCGAAAGGGAAGTGCCCGAATGATTTCACCCTGCATGTTGACTCGCAGAGCGAAATCACAAGCTCCGTTGGCGACGCGTTTCCACTGAATGTGACTGCGACGTCGTTTTCGTTCGCGGCGTGCAAAGAGTACCGATTGCATCAGGACGCCACCGGTCAACTGAATCAGTCGTCGCGTTTGATCGCAGAGGAATTCACTATTGCCGTTATGAGCCAGCCCGATAATTGCGGTCAGTTGTCCCGTTGAAATCACGGGAATCATCTCGTAACTGGTCAGATTCAGCTCGCGGAGCAGGCCGGAGACCAGCTTGCTGCAGGCATTGTTTCGCTCATCAAACGCTGTAAAGAAAGAGTTGCCCTGCTGCAGGCACTTCAAGGCAATTTCGCCGAAAAATGGAATCGGGACTTCCTGGAGTGCCGCTCCAACGGGCAGGCTCCCGGAAGCAGACCATTCTGCGCATAACGTTGCTACAGGTTTTGATCGATTGCGAGATTTGATGATCAGCAGGTGTGCATGGGAAACGTGAGATAACTCGCCAATGACGCGAATGGCTTCACTGGCAAGAAGTCCCAATGCCCCTCGGCTGCTGTCAGGCATTGTGCTGCTTAACTGCAGAGAGTAATCGAGCATGGCCTGCTGGTCGATTTCAGAGACTGGCATAATGGATTCCGCCACAATCTTTCACAAACGAAAAGAGCCCACACCAAGTTGATCGGTGAGGGCTCTGAAAGCTACGTCAGCCAATGAATCAGACCACTGGTCCTTGTTCAGGACCCTACAAAAGGCCGAGCATTTCCGAAGCGTCACCCATTAGTCGTCGTTCAGCTTCAACAGAATGAAAAGGATCTGGCGGAAAAGAACGGCGATCGATCCGAAAATCATCAGTGCTCCCGCAACGTGGGCTGTTGTCGGAAGATGGTGCATGATCAAAGATGTCTCATACAGAATGTAGCCGCACATCAGCACGACAACACCGACCGAAAATCCCAGACCGAGGCTAAAGCCGAAGATCGCGGATGCTATGCTGATCGCAAACAGACCGAGGCCCGCCAGAAACAATGCGTTCCGCATGAACGAAAAATCTGACTTGGACAGCACAACAAACAGAGTCAGTGATCCGGTGATCAGGAGAGTAACGAATGCTGCCTGACCAATCAGATTCGGATTCGTCATCGTGGCAATGGTAAGAATTGGAGCAGTGATCAGCGATTGCAGACCCACGAACAACCCCAGCCCTGCATATTGAGTGACTGCCGAGGCGCCGCTGTAGGCCAGACGTTCAGCCAGCCACGAGACGACCATAAAGACCAGAAGGCTGATCCACCACGACTGTCCCATCAAGGCCATGAGTTTGAGGTTCATGCCTGTGGTGAACAGCAACGTCTCGATGCCGATCATCAATACAATCGCGCCAAAGACGTGACCGTAGACGCGTCGAAGAAAGCCCAATCGCTCACTCAACCGCGCGTCGACGACGAACATGTCTCGAGGAGCATCGTATTGATCATAGCTCTGATAAGGCGAACTCATGGGACTGCTTCTCCTGAGAAGGCGATACTGTCTTTTTCAACCTTGCAACGACCGACGCTGGCACCATTCACGCAGGTCGAACGCTCGATACAAGTATAGTCACCCCTCGGGCGAATGCAAAATATCGGTCAATGAATTAAGTGTTCCGGCGGTGTTCAGCAGTCAAAATACAGCGAAAACTCATATGGATGCGGTCGTTGATTGATCGCTTTGACCTCGTTATCGCGTTTGTGCTGAATCCAGCGTTCGATGACGTCAGGCGTAAACACATCGCCCCGCAACAGGAAATCAGGACTCTTTTCCAGAGCATCCAGCGCGGCTTCCAGAGAAGACGGCGTACAAACCAGGCCTGCCCGTTCCTCCGGAGCCAGATCGTAAAGATCCTTGTCCTGAGGTCGACCGGGGGAGACTCGATTCTGAATCCCGTCAATCATCGCCATCAGAATGGCGGACATCGCGAGATAGGGATTACACGCCGAATCCGGACAGCGGAATTCAAAGCGGCGGCGAGATTCCTGCCCGGAGTTTGCCGGAATTCGAATTGCTGCTGAACGATTTCGATAGCTGTAAGACAAGTTGACGGGAGCTTCAAACCCCGGCGTTAGTCGCTTATAGCTGTTAGTCGTCGGACAGCAGAACGCAAGCAGTGCCGGCGCATGTTTCAGAAGTCCTCCGATGGCAAACATCGCCGTTTCGCTGAGACCACCGTACCCGCTGCCCGCAAACAACGCATGATCGTCCTTCCATAGAGACAGCGTCATGTGCAGTCCCGAGCCGTTATCGTTCCATATCGGTTTAGGCATAAACGTCGCCGTCTTACCGTGACGATGAGCGACATTGCGCACAATGTACTTCAGCCTTACCAGTTTGTCGGACATTCGAACCAGCGTGTCGCTTCTCAGGTCAACTTCGCATTGCCCGCCGGTCGCCACTTCATGATGTTGTCCGTCCGTGCGAATCCCGCTGTCTTCCAGCATCATCATGATGTCGGTGCGCAGATCCTGCAGCGTGTCAAACGGAGGCATCGGCAGATAGCCTTCGCGATGGCGAATCTGATTGCCGCGACCATTCTGAGCAACCCCGCGGTTCCACTGTCCTTCGATGCTGTCGATGTGGTAATAGCCTTCATACTCACGCTGATCAAAGCGAACACTGTCAAACACGAAGAACTCAGCCTCCGCGCCAAACAACGCCTTATCAGCGATGCCGGTTGAGACCATATAGTTCTCGGCTTTGCGTGCGATGTTACGAGGATCGCGAGGATAGGTCTGATGCGTGACCGGATCCTTCACATTGCACAGCATTGCCAGCGTCGACTTCATAAACGGGTCGACGAAACAAGTCTGAGATTCCGGAACAACCAGCATGTCGCTTTCATGAATCGCCTGCCAGCCGCGCATGGACGATCCATCAAAGGAAAAGCCTTGCTCAAAACTTTCCTCAGTCAGTTGGTCGGCAGGAATCGTGAAGTGTCGCTGAGACCCGCAGAAGTCTGTGAAGCGAAGGTCGATAGCTCGGATCTCGCACTGACGACACAGAGCAAGAACTTCACGAGGAGAGAGTTGAGTTTCGGACATTTGTAGTAGAGGCTCGTGGGTTAATACGTCTCGATGAATTCCAGGTGGTTGTTTTTTCAAACAATCTTCTCTGCCCGGCCGGGTGGATCGGAGCGATTGACCCGCAGGGCGTAAACCATACCGCAAAATGCAGGCCGTTTCATGCTCCGAAACGTCAGTTTGGAAGGTTCCAGCGGACTCTCAGCAGCAGTCTGCCCAACTATTTCAATCCGCACAGGGAAAACACGGGATTCCGATTTCTTAACTTCCCGCCGAATCAAACGCCGCCCTGTCGTACCCTTGTGCATCAGTGCACGAATTTCCATCAGTGATTGAAGAGGAATTCTCGGCTGCTCACGATTCCCCAGACCACGTCTTCCAGCACGATTCGACGTTCTTCCGCACTGGCGGCCGCAAGCACTGCTGAGATCTCATCCAATTCGTGCTGTTGTGGCAGCCTGGCCAGAGAAGTCAGGAAGACCTCTTCGATCAATTCCTTGTCCGACTTTTTCTCAGTCAGCCAGCGAGCCAGCCGGTTCTCAGGCACGGCCAGTTTATCGTTCACAGTCTTGCCATTGGAAATGTGCAGCACCTGAACCATGCTGGGTTCGTCAGAACGTTCACATTCACAAGTGATCCGTCGCTGGTTGCGACCAAACGTCTGCAGGAAGTACGACTCAACAGCCGAGTCATGCAGTTGGATCGCTCGAGTCCCCCTGGCGTAAGCATCGGTCGGTTTAACATCAGCACCGGGGTAAACAATCTTGTTAAACTCGGTTGGCACATCGGTAACCTGCGAGACCCCATCAAGAAGAACCTCAGCCAGAAGGCGTCGTGGAAAGTAGCGTGAATAGTGGCGAGAGTCGCCAGCATTCTCCGGCAAAGTCTGACTACTGCGCTGATAGGCCTCCGACTGCAGAATCGTGCGGACCAATGATTTCAGATTGTACTTTTCATCGACAAGATACTTCGCGGTGGCGGCCAGCAACTCTTCGTTGCTGGCAGGGTTTGACGCTCTCATATCGTCGACCTGCTCAACAAGCCCCACTCCGAAAAAGTTCTTCCAGACTCGATTCGTGACTGACCGCGAAAACATTTGGTTGTCCGGAGATGTCAGCCACTGCGCCGCGACTTCTCGCCGATCGATCTGGCTGTCCAGCGGAATCGATTCACTATCGAGCGGCGTTGGAGGTTGTGGCTTACCAGTTCGAGGCTGAACCAAGTCACCCGACGTCGCCGTAACCAGAGTTCTCAATCCATCACCATTGCGAGGATCACCGCCCCAGCCCTTCGCGCGGACGCGAGAAAACAGGTTTGCGAACGAGTAGTATTGATCGTTGGTCCATTTTTCCAGAGGATGGTTGTGGCACTTTGCACAACCAATGGAAAGCCCAAGAAAAGCCTGGCTCACATTTTCAGCCATGTCTTCGGGAGCCTGATGCAGAGCGTAAAAGTTCGTCGCTCCGTTTTCGAAACTCGAACCCTTTGAAGTAATCAGTTCACGCACCAACTGATCCCACGGTGTGTTGGACTGGACTCTGTCATGGACCCACTTGTAATACGCCTTGATGGCGTCGGGACGCAGTTCTGTACCGTTCAGCAGCAGAAGATCAGACCAGCGATACGTCCAATAATCCACGTATTCAGGCCGTTCCAGCAAAGATTCAATCAGCTTATCGCGTTTATCCGGAGCTGCGTCGGCCAGAAAGCTACGAACTTCATCGGCCGTCGGCAGAGTCCCGATTGTGTCCACGTAAACTCGCCGCACAAACACTTCGTCAGATGAACGAGGCGATGGCTTGAGATTCAGTCGTTGCAACTGTTGCAGTACCAGTTCATCAATAAAATTTCGACGACCTGCCGCTGTAAACTCTGATGGATCGATGGTCTGCTCGAACGGCACGGTGACGCGAGCAATCACGATCTTGCTGGAGAACCACGCTGTAATTGCGCCTTCGCCAGGGCCGATCACAGTGATGTTGCCATTTTCATCGACGGAAGAAACTGCTTCATTGGATGACGTAAACTTGGCCAACTGAGTCACATCTTCGACTCGACCATCTGTGTACCAGGCTCGAACAAGCAAGGGCTGAACGAGCCCCGCTTTGAGGGTCGTACGCTCGGGAAGAATTTCCAGCTTCTCAATGCGAGCATCATTCTCTGACGGAGCCGGGGCTCCTGCAGCGATCCATTCCGCGACGACTCGATAATGCCACGACTCCGGCTGAAGTTTCAAGCCGCCCTTGTGAGGAATCGCCATGGTGGGTTTCGTCAGCAACAGACTTGTAGCGGGTTCGGCCAACTCGACTCGACGACCAAGCTGTTGTTCGACGATTGTGAAATAGTCACGATCCGGATCGTATCCTCGCAAGGAAAGTCGAAAACCACCCTTACCGGCCAAGGCTCCGTGGCACGCGCCGGAGTTACAGCCCTGGCGAGCCAATACAGGTTCGACATGATTTCGAAACGACCATGAGAATGGTTCATTCATCCCGGTGACCGTGACCTTCTGTGTTGCCGAGTCACCTTCGATTCCATCAACTCGCACAACAGCCGTCCCGTTGCTGACCGGAATCAGCTTCAGGCCTGAAACTCTGACAACTCCGGGGTTATCACTGACCAGCATGGTCGTTCCTGCCAGTGGTCCGACAGCATCGTTCCCCACAAATCGTTCGGCGATGGCACCGTGTACTGCTTCGACGCCATGCAAGGTCACCTCCGCCGGGAGCAGCCGCACGGTCTCTTGTGCCTGAGATTGCGCGTGAGCAAAACAAAGCGAAAGAACGCAGCAGACGGCGAACGCAGAAAAACGTTTCATGGATTCACTCGGAGGGACACAAAAGCGGCGCAGGTCAGGAACCGTTATCCCGGTCGTCTCGCGTCAGGAAACGCGAAACCGGCCCGAAGATGGTCCCGATAGGATACCGAACCATTTTTTCCCAGGGAATCGAAATGCCGTGGATAGTTTCGATCCGATAGCAGGGGGCGATTTCGTGCCCATCTGATTGGGGGCGAATTGGAGTCTAATCGCAGTTCGGACGAGAAACTGAAGTTGGGAGTCAAATCACTGAATCACAAAGTCCAACCCAAAAAAGGTGTGGCCATTCGTTGATTGCGTGAATCTCCCTGATCAAATACTTACAGTACACTTTTGGCATGATGAACCGGCGAGACTCTTTTCCAGAGGATCTCCAACTCAAACGGGTCAGGATTGATCACATGAAGTCATCGAATAGTCGTGGTACGCAAGACACATCGCTTGATCGAAGACAGTTGCTGGCTTATGCCGGATTCGGAGCAACAATGTTAACCGGCGCTGTGGGATCAGCGTCAGCATCGACGGTCGTTGACCAGCAGGTCGATGCGACCGCAAAGCCACCACGTTTCAACATGAAAAAGTCGATTAATCTTTGGGCATTTCCGTATCCCGGCAAGATGACTCTGCGACAATGTTTGCAGCTCGCAAAGGACGCGGGGTTCGATGGCATTGAACTCAATTATGATCTGGACAGCGATCTGTCACCGAAGTCAGGGACGAAAGAGTTCACTGAGATTCGCAAAATGGCGGAAGAGATCGGTATCGCGATCAGCGGGCTTTGCTCATTCCTGTTCTGGCCTTACCCGCTGACCAGTAATGACCCGGCGGAGAGAGCTCGAGGCATGGAGCTGGCCGCGTTGATGACTCAGGCCGCCCATGACCTTGGCACAAAGAATCTGCTGGTCGTTCCCGGGGCCGTGCATATGCCGTGGCGAGCCGACCATGATCCGACACCGAACGATGTCTGTGACAAGCGAGCGAAAGAAGCGATCGAGAAGCTGCTGCCGCTGGCCGAGAAACTGGACATCTCGATGAACATCGAGAACATTTTCTTCAATGGCTATCTGCTGTCACCGTTTGAGATAATCGCATTCGTCGATCATTTCAAGAGCAAGCACGTGAACGTGCACTTCGACACGGGCAATATCATGGAGTATCAGTTTCCCGAGCACTGGATTCCCATGCTGGGTCAGCGCATTCGCAATGTCCACCTGAAAGAGTACTCAAAGAAGAGCACCGATCATTCGCTGGAAGCGTTTCGCCCGTTACTGGATGGAACCACCAACTGGCCAGCCGTCATGCAGGCGTTCAGTGACGCTGGTTATGAGGGATATCTGACGTTTGAATACTTCCATCCGTATTTGCATCATCCGGAAGCATTGATTTATCAGACGTCCGACTCGCTTGACCGTCTGCTGGGAATTAAGTCGTAACGGATTGCAGGTTTCTGAGGTGTGTGAATGCGAATTCCTGTCTTGAGTGCGGCCTTCGGTGTGCTGCTTGTGTTGTCGGGTTGTGATTTGCCACAGGATCAGGAAGATTCTTCGCCAGTCCCATCGGAGCCTGCTGAATTCTCTAAGGGACCAGACCTGGATTCTCCTTACGTGATTCCGGCGAAGGCTTATGACATTGTTTACGACCCTTTCCGCGGAAAGGTGTATGCCAGCCTGAATGGGCCCGAATATGGTGTCGTCGTCAAGATCAATCCTGACAACGGGGCAATCGAACACCACGTTCAAATGGAAGGCGATGCTGGTCCTCTCGCATTAGCCAGCGATGGTTCTCAGTTGTGGGTTGGAGTTCAATCAAAAAAATTTGCGGGACTGTGTGCGATCGATCTTGCAACGATGACGCCGGGAAAGCCCAAAAGGTTGGACCCAAATTATCCGGATCGACCAATTGCCGTCAGGCTGAATATGATTCCCGGGACAAATGATGCTGTTGTTGCATCGTTGGCTGGCACATCCAGACCGACTGCAGCAGTCTACGATGCAGGTATGATTCGCCCCGACTTCGTTGCGAAGTCCGTTTGTTCAAACATGGTTTACTCTGGCGAAAAAGACGTCTACTTCGCCTTCAACAACAAAGACACTGGCTTCGAACTTCACGAACTTTTGGTAAGTGATACGGGCATCCAGTTGGTTAAGTCATACGCCGATGTCATAGCAGGATTCGACTCACAAAGAATTCTAACGGCCGGAGGCGGGAGAGTTTATGGCGAAGGCGGCAGCGTTTTCGATGTCAAAACTCGCAAATTGATTCACACTCTTCCTCCATTTACAGGTGTCGGAATTTGTGAAGCGAACGACAGACTATTTGTCGTCAATGCCGGATTGGGGGTCAATGACGAATTCCCTTTCTCCCATTGCCATGTCGAAGTTCAAAAGCTCAGCGACTTCGAACCGGGCCCCGTGTATGACCTCCCGCCAAACGTTCGAACTGTCGAAGGGTTTCAATTCCCGGCAAAGACCGCTGACGACTTGTGGGGACGTTACTATGAGGATACTTGTCGGCCGGTGCTGTTGCTTGGCGAGAATACTCTTATCGTCAACAATTACGGCATGATGTTCCTTCCCGTGAAAGACATTCTTCAGGGGACAGGAAAGAGGCGCACAGAAGATAACGCTCCTGGGCCATCCCAGAAAGGTGCAGTTCCTTGACTCTGTACGGGGCAGCTACCTGAGAACGTTCAACAGGTTATTCCGGTCGTCAGTCCACAGCACAGTCCGAGAATTGACCGTAGTGCCAGCCGGGCCCAATGCTTTGGTGAGCACGGCCGGTTCGCGGCATAGGAGCATCCAGACTGATTCCAGAGCAACACCACCATCGACACCTCGTTCGCAAGCTTGAACGCGGGCACTGAGGCCGAATTCATCTCCCAGTGCTCTGACGACTGGCTCAAGGTCGAAGTACGAATTCGAAATGTGGACCGCCAGAACTCCGTCCTGACTCAGATGGCGAGAATAGATCTGCATGGCTTCGGTGGTCAGCAAATGGACCGGGATCGCATCGCCGGAGAACGCATCCAGGACCAACACATCGAACTGCTGATTGGGTTCCTGCTCCAGCACGAGTCGTGCATCGCCGGGCAAAACTTTGACTTCTGCTTCGCAGTCTTCAAGAAACGTAAAGTGTTCCCAGGCGAGATTGATCACGTCGGGATTGATCTCATAGAACCGCATGTGATCGCCGGGGCGACCGTAGACGGCCAGTGTCCCTGCTCCCAGACCAACGACACCAATGCGACGACCTTCTGCTGAATTCTCATGAAGCTTCGGCTGTGCGAGCACACGACCCGCACCGGAGCTGAGTGAGTAATAGGTAGCGGGCTGGCGTCGTCCGGCTTCGTCAAGAAACTGGCGACCATGAACAACTCGCCCGTGAACCATGTCGCGAGAAAGTCGCTGCGTTGCAGCTTCGACGACATCGTCAACTCGCAGAACACCATAAAAATTTCGTTCAATCACTCTGGTCGATGAGGACGGCCGGGTAAAGAGAGCCAAATACAGGGTCATTGCCAGAATCAGTCCGGAACCGAACTTCAGAGTTGTTGCGGGCGGCACAAGTTTCTGAAACTGTTGGTCGTTCCGAAGCCATGTTCCGGCACAAATCAGCAGGCAGGAGAAGATCCCTAAAGGCAATTCGCAGTAGCTGTTAAAAATCATGGGAGCCAGCAGGCCGACAAATAATCCACCCGCGGCACCACCGGCCGAGATCGTCAGATAGAACGAAGTCAGGCGGCGCGGATTCGGCTTGAGCTGAACCAGTTCACCGTGACACAGCATGCAGATCAGAAACAGATTCACGAAGAAGGCGATGATCTGCAGAACGACACCAAACGAGGCTCCGACAGCCATCATCAGGATTGTGGCGACCAGACTGGCCGTCGTGATCAGAGTCATAATCCTGCGGTTATAGAATCGGTCCGATTCAAATGTCAGAATGAAACTCAGCAGGTACAAAGTCAAAGGAATGATCCACAGGAATGGAACCACTGCGATGTCCATGCAGACCTCGTTTGTCGTCGCGAGCAGCATCACGGACGGCAGCATGGCGAGAATAAACCAGCGTGCATAAGAAGGAGCAGTCTCTTCTTCGCGCGAATCTGTCACTGCTTCGCTCGGCAACTCCGACTTGCTTCGAACCGCAGTTGTCCAGCCGCAGAGCAGACACGACAATGCGAAGACAAGGAATAAGGCAGACCAGAGTCCGGCCTGCATTGTTGACGAAAACATTGGTTCAAACAAAAACGGGTAGGACACCAGAGCCAGCAGTGAGCCGATATTAGACAATGCATAAAGCCGATAGGGCGAAACGCCGGTACAGGCTCGACTGAACCACTGCTGCAACAAGGGACCAGTCGCTGACAATAGAAAATATGGCATCCCTACGGTCGCCAGCAGCAGCAGGGTGATTCGCAGAGAAGGCGTTTCATCTCCCACAGGCTTCCACGCCACATCAGGAATGATGGGCAGTGAAAACGCAGCGACGGCCAGCAGAGTGCCGTGAATACAGGCTTGACGAGTAACGCTTTTTAGTGACGACAATAAATGAGCGTAAGCGTAGCCACCGAACAACAGCAACTGAAAAACCAGCATGCACATCGTCCAGACAGCCGGTGTACCCCCGAACCACGGCAGAATAAATTTTGCCAGCAGTGGCTGGACCTGAAATAGCAGGAACGCACTGGTAAATACCGTAATGGCAAACAGCACGGATCGATTGCCGGAAACAGGAGCTGGCAACATGCTGGGGAAACCTTGGTCTGTCACGCTAAACGCGCGCATGGAGGGTCTGATCAGAAACAATGGTGATGGAGACTAGCTCCAAAAAATCACCCGAGTGGAAAAAACTGCGCAAACGGAACCAAAAGAACAATTCAATGGTGAGACCACATTGCGAGTTTTGAGGTTTATCCGGTTCTCCATGGCCTGTGACGGAACAGATAAACGGATCCTGTCGATTATGTCGCTCTCATAAGCTCCGAAGGCATGAGAAACTCTGCCGTGTTGCAAAAAGGCAACGTCTGCGGCGAGTTTGTGTGGCAGAGTTCCTGCAGAAGCTAGACAGGTGAAGTTGCGTCCGCACTTTTCTTGTTGGTTTGATTTGTCTTCTTGTCGCCCGAGGTATCCCGCCATGTCCGATCTGCTTAATCGCCATCGCACATGGTGGCAGAGCAGCGTTCTGGTCGTCTTGGGGATGGTGGTCTTCTGGCCATCGGCCAGTTTCGACTTCGTCAACTGGGACGATCCCGCTTATCTCGAACACAATGAACTGATCAAGGAGTGGTCCTGGCAAAATCTGAAGGGCATCGCCACAGAAGTTGTCACTCGCAACTACGCCCCGCTGACGATTTTTTCATTCCTCATTGAACACACTCTCTGGGGATTGAACCCGGCTGGCTACCACATCACTAACAACATTCTGCATGCGATCAATGGCATCCTGGTGTTTCTCCTGGTGCGCCGGCTGTCAGAGAGTACATTCGTCGGATGGATGACTGCCGCACTGTTTCTTGTGCATCCCGTGCAGATCGAAAGTGTCGTGTGGATCTCGTCTCGGAAGGGACTATTGTGTTCGATGTTTATGCTGGGAGCGATGCTGGCGAGAATGAAGCCCCAGCCAACTTCACGAGACGAAGGCCGTTACGTTTTCCTGCTCGCACTGGCGTTGTTCTCGAAAGCGCATGCGGTCGTGCTGCCTCCGATCATGTTGCTTTATGATCTGTTGGTCCGCAAAAAATCATTCCCGGAAGCATTGCCGCGTCAGGTTATCCCGGGCTTTATGTCACTGCTGTTGTTAATGCTGACCACGGGTGCTCAGAATTCCGTTCTGGGTGGCGTCCGCGGACATATGAGTCTGGAACTGCTGCACATTCTGGCTGTCGATGTCACCATTCTGTGGCAGTACATGGCCATGCTGTTTTGTCCGACAGATCTCTGCGTAATGTACGATCCACCGACCTCCGGAATCTGGCCGCAGGTGCTGATCGGAATTGCGGGCTTGGTCGTTGTTGGGCTCGGGCTTTGGAGAATTCGTCGGACGCATCCACTGTGGATACTGGGAGCCTGCAGCTTTTTTCTGCTGCTGTTTCCGATGCTGAATTTCTTTCGCATCACCACTTTGATGAACGATCGATATCTCTACCTGCCCAGCATCATCGTGTTCGCGATGGCGGTGTCAGTTGTCGAACAATTGCTGCGGGTTGCCGATTCTCCTTTGCGATATCTGCTGGACCTGATCAGCAATTCCACGAAAGCGGCGATAGGCTTCGTCGTCATCACGAGCTGCATGTTCCTGACTCAGCAGCATCAGACCGTCTGGTCCGGCCCGGAGTCGCTCTGGACACACGCACTTTCCCAATACCCTGACATGCCTCTCCTGAGGATTCAATACGCGGTCACCCTGTATGACCAGGGTCGTCTGACAGACGCACTGGATGTGATGAATCGCGCCTTGAAGGAGTGCAGGCCCGATGAACTGGACTTTGAACGAATGCAGCAGTTTGCGGTGGATTGGGAAAGAGAACTGACAACAAAGCAGGCTACCGCCGACAACTCCCTGAAACATGGCGCGTGATCAGAGCAACGTCCCGATTTTCGGCACATCCTGCCGATGAAAAACATTGCACGGGCAACTTTGTCGCCTGTGGGGAGTAAAGCCATAGAAAACGCATGGCAGGCGGATACGGGTTTTCATCCGCCGCCTTTTTTGTATCGGAGAACTCATCGTGCCACAGTCAGAAGAAGCTTTTCAGGAAGCGGAACAATACAAGGCTCGAATGCGAGGCATGGGGCTGGTAGTAATTCTGCTGATTGCGACGGCCTCATTGAGCAATGGCACACTGTTGATGACTCGCAAACTCTGGATGGATGAAATCCATTCGTGGTTGATTGTCACTGACAACAGCACCTCACACGCCATGATGGCGTTGTCCGACGGAGCCGATTTCAATCCACCGTCATGGTTCCTGGTGACTCGCGCGATCAGCAGCGTTGCCGGCCCGCAAAGTGAAAAGTTTCTGAGAATCCTGTCGGCGATGTGGATGCTATCCGCAATGGCGGGACTTTATCTGATCCTCGCTCGTCTCTTTGACTGGAAAGTCAGCCTTGCTGCGGTGGTCTTAACCGCTTCACACCCGCTGATTATCCATCAATCTACGGAGATCCGTTTCTACGGATTTTGGTGTTCCTGTGTTATCTGGCTCTGTTGCGTGCTCCAGTGGAATCCGGAATCCAGCGCGAAGCGTCGTCTGCAATGGCTGCTGATTGCCGGACTATCGCTGCTCACGGCGACGAGTCATTGGTTTGGAATCTTGTCATTGGGTCTCGTCGGTCTGCCGCTGGTGATTCGTCAGCATGCTGATGAACGTGGTTACGCACGAGCTCTGGTCATGCTGGCCAGTGGGATCACCGGTGTGTGTGCCTGTCTTCCGTTTCTGTATGGACAAAAGGCCGCGATCAGTCGTCCCACATGGATTTCACCGGCCACTGTTTCAGACAGCCTGCAATTCCTGAATTATATGTTTCCGGCGTGGCAGATCCTGCTTTGCTCGGCAGCCGCAGTTGCCGGGGTGATGCTGGCTCGCAAAACGATGGAGGAAAAATATTCCGATCACTGCCGGAGAGATCAACGGAGCTTTTGCCATGCGTTAGTCTGGCATTGATGCCGCTCGTCATCGTGTTAGTCGCCTGGGTCCTTCAGCCATCGCTGGTGGCGAGATATGCCATTGTCGGAATCTTCGGGCTGGCACCTGTCTTTGCCATGTTACTGCACCAGACGCACCGAAAAATACAGCACACCATGATGGTGCTGAGCCTTGCTGGATTCAGCTACGCGGTAGTTGGTTACGGCCAACAGTGGAACGATGAACAACGTTACCAGGTCAGTTTGCTACAGCAGCTTCGCAATTGTCCTGATGACGCGACCATCATCTTTGAAGACCGAATTGCATGGATGCCGCTGAAGCATCACTATCCAGAGCTTGCTACAGAATATCGGCTGGCAGACTTTAATGATTCGGATCTGTCGCAGGATTCCGCATTACGAATTGTGCAGCGAGATGCTGGCCGACGGATCGAGAAATGGTATCCCGAGTACAGGATGCAGACTCTGGAGACGCTCAAACAACGGTCGGAGTTCTACGTAGTTCCTTATGCAGATCAGAAGCAGCCGGGACTAAAGTATCCGGCCAGTTTCTCGGCCAGCAAAATCGCCGAAACCATTGTGCAGTATCGGCTTCCGATTGCTGTTCGCAGTGAGGGAGACGCCACTTCACGCAATGCGTCCACGCCTGAAGAGAGGTTCCGGATCAGCCGACGAAATTCAATACCGCGGAAAAAGTTTTGACACGCAAAAATCGTGACCTAGGTTTTCCGTGTTGTGAATGACTAATCATCGCAACGACTCAGCGGGAAAGCAGCCGCTGATTTCCTTAAGTATTAACTCTGCGTGGCAGAGTACTTATGTGTTGGCGGGTAGCACTCCGCCGTGATGTCACCTGCCCGGATCCGGGCTCCAACGTGAGGGGTTTTACAATGACGAAGTTTGCAAACAGCGTTAAGAAGTTCCTGGTATCTGAAGACGGCCCAACCGCAGTTGAATACGCGGTAATGCTGGCGTTGATCGTTGTCGTATGTCTGGCCTCTGTATCAGCAGTGGGCAGCAACGCAAACGCACGATTCAACAAGGTATCAAGCTACCTGTCATAAGCGGAATCAGCCGGAGTGTTGGATGTCACAATGTGGCATTCGGGTACACTTCGCTTAAAACGAACAGTGAAAGGATGCGAGTCAATGATTCGCATCCTTTTTTCGTTTCGCGGCAAGACATCACCATGCTTCCTCAGAGCAACAGACGCTGCCAAAAACAATCGACACAGACGAATCCTGCAAATTCCTCAAGTCGTTCTTGACGTCCTTGGGGTGTGACCTAGGTTTTATTGAAGAAGCGGGTATTCCCCGTCTGCAATATCAACTCGCTGTAACATCTTTGCCCTGAGGTACTCTGAAATGAAGAAGTCGATTCTGCGAAGCGTTCGCAACTTCCTGGTGTCGGAAGACGGCCCAACCGCTGTTGAGTACGCAGTGATGCTGGCCCTTATCGTCATCGTCTGTATTGCCTCCGTGTCAGCCGTTGGCAGCAACGCCAACGCCAAATTCAATAAGGTCAGGACCGCCTTGTCCTAGCGATTGTTCTGGTGTTGTTCTGACAATCGATGTCCTGATTCATACCTTGCTGATTCTGAAAGTCGTTCCATGATTCCATACTGGATCGAATTGAATCCTGAAGATCTGATTCAGGGCACCGCGATTGTCGTCATGGCTGTTTACTTCTTGTTATTTACGCTGACATCGTCCGCTCGTGCTTAGTTCGAACCTCCCGAACTGGCCAACAGAGCGATCCTCTTCGCTCTGACTCAACTCATAACCGCAATTTGCTCCGGAGTTATTGACATGGAACTTTCTGAGTACCTTCTGCAGAACTGGCATATCAAGGCCGTCTCCGCAATTCTGATTCTTGCAGCCTGGATCGACGGTCGGGAACTGAAAGTTCCGAACTGGATCACGTTCCCGATGGTTCTGTCAGGTCTGGTTTATTCGACCTGCGTGGGTGGCCTCGGTGGACTGGGTGCCGGATTACTGGGAATGTGCGTTGGACTGCTGACATTGATGCCGCTGTACGCAGTGGGTGGCATGGGCGCAGGAGACGTTAAGTTGATGGCCGGGATCGGTGCATGGCTGGGCTGGGAGATTACTCTCGCCGCCTTCGCGGTCTCCGTTGTCGTTGGAGCTGTGATGGCTGTCATCATGGTCCTGTGGGATAAGAGCATGAAGCATCACTATGAGAACTTCCTGCTGATCCTGAGCGAATGGATGGTCATTAAGAATCCTTACGAACTTTCAAAGATTGCCGCTGAACGTAAGCCTCGCATGATGCTGCTGCCTTATGGCATTCCGATCTGCATCGGCACAATTGGCTACTTCGTCTGCAACGGCATGATGTAGAAATTCCTGCCGATTCACGATGTGAGCCGGCACTGTGTACAACGTGAAAAATGATGGCTTCCAGGAATTTCCTGAAGTCATCGCCGACAGCGAGTGTTTCGTCGTCGGAGACTCGCAGCTCCGTGATTCGGAGAACTGCGGGACATCGCAGAGATCAGCAATCCCGTCAGCATTAGGTGAAGCAGAGTTTTCCAGTCTGCCGATGATGATGCTGGTGGGGTGTGGATTGACTGCGCCGCATTTGAACTCTCTGCAGATTCTGCAGGCCACGACTGAAAAGAAGTGGCTTCTGCTGAAAGATGCGGGTTCGATGCTGAAGATGTCAACCAGGAGACGGACTCCATCATGAAGAATCAATCGTTAGTTCTGCTCGTCGTTGCGGTTGGCTGCGGTCTTGTCGCCATGTTAGGCGTCAAGAAGGTGATCAGTCAAAAGCCAGTCGAAACAGTCGAGACAGTTCAGGTCCTTAGCGCGATCAGTGCCATCAGTCCAGGGGCTCCGCTGGATGAGATGAACACCAAGTTCGTTGAGATCGCTGTGACTTCGGTCCCGGAAGGGGCTGTTACAGATATCAAAGATATTGCGGAACGTTTCCTTAAAGTTCCTGTCATGCCTGGTGACTGGATTCTGAAAGAGAAGCTGACAGAAAGCCGCGGGGCTGAAGCCAGTATTCCTGAAGGGATGGCAGCAGTGCCAATTCCTGTGGATGCAACGACTTCCTTCAGCGGAATGTTGTTGCCGGGTAACAAGATTGATTTGCTGCTGACGTTTTCGGAACAGAACGCAAGCGGACAATGTGTTCAGAAGACGATCACCGTTCTGGAATTTGTGGAAGTCTTCGCAGTTGATAATCGAGTTTATGGCGTCGACAAGGAGGGTGAAGCTCAGGCCAAGAACATCAGTCTGCTGGTGACTCCCGATCAGGGAAAAGCAGTTATTCTGGCCGCAAAGATTGGCACATTGTCCACGATGATGAGAGCCAGAGGCGGAGCCGGGGTGAAGGGAAAGGCAGAAATCTCTCAGGAGTTTCTGACCAGCTCATTCCTGGGTTCGAACCTGAACGCTCCGTCTGTCATGGATGCTCGGATCGGACAGAAGTCAGAAGATGCAGGAGACATCCTGCCTCCACTGGAAACTGTTTCTGCCCCTGAGAAAACGGAACCCGTCGAAGAGCCTGCGTCAATCAATGAGCTTCTTGATCTGGAGATGGGAACGAAACAGACAAAGGATCCAGGTGGATCAATTCGAGTTGCAGAGATCGAGGCTATCCGCGACGAGAATACCTGGACCATTGAAATTTTTGAAGGTGATAAACGGCGTCTGGAAACCATTCGATTGGCCGATGCTGATGAGAATAAGTCCGGCACGCCTTCGGGCAGCTGGAACATCTGGGACATGTTGAAGTCAAACTGATCGGCTCAAACGGAATTGGGGCATTCGGGTGCTTATACAGCCGAATGTGGAACGATCGGGATGCGATCGCGCGGAGCGCGTTATGAGTTGGGGATGCGACGTTTCGCTGCTTAGCGGAACGTCGCTCTTCAGCGTTTAAGGGGTGCAGGGATGCTTTCGATTCGACTTTTTGCGGCCACGTTGACTGTTCTGAGCTGCTTTCTGACCGGCCTGCCACAGGGCATTGGTCAGTCTGAGGGTACAGCTCCGGTCTATATCATCAGAGAAACCCGCAACGAGATTTCTCTCTTCGAGCAATTCTCAACCTTCATTCAGCACTCTGCTCGAATTAAGAAGGTGATGGATTTCGATGAAGAGATCATCACTGTCCAGACAGTCGACGGTAACCCGCACCAGTTCCGCATTTTTGCGTTGAAGGCCGGTGTGACGACGATCACGATCGTTGATGAAAACGATCAGCATTACTCCGTCGAGGTCCTTGTTCGCGGCGACGTGCGTCATCTGGAATCTTTCATTCGCCGACTGTATCCGAACGACTCCATTGCCGTTGAAGAAATCAGCGACACGGCAGTTCGACTGGATGGTTGGGTCTCCAAGCCGGAGAACATCAGCGAAATCCAGGCCATTGCCGAGCAGTTCTATGCCGATGTGTTGAACCACATGAAAACCGGTGGTGTGCAGCAGGTCCTGCTGAAGTGTACGGTTCTGGAAGTTCAGCGAACCAAGTTCAGACAGCTCGGTATGAACTTCGGGCTGGTTCGAGCAGATGGCTTCCTCGTCAGCACACCTGGTCCCATCACGCCAATCAGCACGTTGTCATCCAGTGGCGCGGGAAATTCTATCCAGTACTCAGGGTTTGGAAGTACAACCGTTTCGTATGGCTTGACTCGCCCGAACAGTGTCTTCAATGGGTTCGTGCAGGCAATGCTGGAAGAAGGACTGCTGAAGTCTCACGTCACACCGATGATCGTGACTCACAATGGCCGACCGGCCAACTTTCTGAGTGGTGGTGAAATGCCGGTTCCTGTTGCTGCTGGTCTGGGGGCAACAGGTGTTGAATTCCGCGAGTTCGGGATTCAAATGAATGCTGTCCCGTATATCCTGGGCAATGGCCGCGTTCGGCTTGAAGTTGAGACAATTATTCGCGATCGAGACTTCGCGAATGCCGTGACCATCAACGGCACAACGACGAGTGCGTTCAAAACAAACAGCGCCAACACTCAAGTCGAAATGAACTTCGGCGAGGCACTGGTGATTGCGGGACTCGTATCACGTCGCGAGAACAGCTCGTCGCAGAAAGTTCCCTTCTTCGGTGAATTACCATACGTTGGCGCTGCGTTCAGTCGTAAAAACAACACTGAATCGGAAACAGAACTCGTGATTCTTGTGACGCCGGAGTATGTCGCTCCTATGCAGGCCGGCGAGGTACCATCGGGTGGTCCGGGAACATTTACCGATACACCGGTTGACCGTGAACTCTTCTTCCACGGCCTGCTGGAAGTTCCCAAAGTGGGAGATACATGCGAGCAGTGTCAGGGAGGCATGATCGGAGTGGGCGGACATTGCCAAAATCCAAACTGTACTAACTGCCAGTCAGGTGCGGACTGTGTTCCGGGCCAGGCGAAGCTGAATCCTTCCAGTTCACCAAACGTGAGTCCGTCGGAAAAGCAGACTAACGCGATCCCGGCCAGTTCTTCACGAGTTCCTGCAGCAGAAAAAGCAACTCCGCCTGCCGCAAAGAAGAGTCCTGCTCGGTCAGCCAGTTCAGGTTTGATCTCTCCAACAATGCGTTAGTTGTTGATCATGCGTTAATGGTGCTGATGTGTGAGTCGGGAGGCCTGCCTCCTGACTGGGTCCCCTGGTTCATCTGTTCAAAGCTGAGAAGTCCTATGAAAAGCGTATTGCGACTGGCGACGGTAGATCCGGATGAACGCTCACGCAACTCGCTCAAAACGATGCTGCTGGGTGTGGACACAGTCTGGCTGGAAGCCGAATGTTCCCGCTATGAGTTTTTCATGGACGTGGTTCGGCAGACTCAGCCCGACATCGCGCTGGTCAATATTGATTCCAATCACGCACGAGCCATTCAACTGGTTGGCGAAGTGTCCCGCGCGGTCACGAACTGCGCTGTTCTGGTCGTGAGCAGCTCAACCGAAGGCAGCCTGATTTTGCAGGCCATGCGAAATGGGGCTCGTGAATTTCTGAACATGCCGTTGTTGCTGGATGATTTCATCGCAGCCCTCGACAGAATTCGCGTGTCCATGGGTGGTTCGTCCGGCGAAGGCGCTGGCCGTGTCGGCAAGATTATCTCCATCGCGGGTGTTGGTGGTGGTGTTGGCAGCACTGCTCTGGTTGTCAACGCAGCCGCATCACTGGCTCAGGATCCCGGCAACTCGCCTGTGATCATCGACCTGGATCTGACATTGGGTGACGCCGACGTCTGGCTCGATATCATTCCCGAATACACGATTCGTGATGTGGCGGACAATATTTCCCGCCTGGACTACGGCCTGCTCAAACGCTCGTTGACTCGACACGACTGTGGCGCGTATCTGCTGCCTCGTCCGGTTGAGCTGGAAACAGGCGATGCGATGAAGCCGGATGATCTGCGAAGAATTCTCGCCCTGCTGAAAGCGACGTTTTCGCATCTGATTATTGACGTGAGTAAATCGTTCGGCAAACTCGATCTGTCTGCGATGGAAGTGTCAGACAAAGTGCTGCTGGTAACTCAGCTGGACTTGTCCTGCCTCAGAAACGTTGTTCGCATTACTCAGTTTCTGGATAACTTCCCGGCGATCAAGGAAAAGGTTGAAATCGTTGTGAACCGAATGGGGCTGGAAGATGCAGACATTAGTCTGACGAAAGCTTTGGAAACCATCGGACGCAGCGTCTTTTGGCAGCTTCCCAACGACTACGCCACCATGGTCGGTGCTCGCAATAACGGCGCACCGCTGTGTCAGTTCGCTCCGAAAGCTCGACTGACTCGCAGCATCAATGATATGGTGCGACAACTGAGTTCCGGGGAACCCGGACCAAAGAAGGAAGACGAAGCACCGAAAAAGAAGAGCGGTCTGTTTGGCTTATTTGCTGGCCGCGGGAATTAATGGCTGGCTGAACGGTCAATCGACGACGCAAGCTACAGCAATTGCTCGCCGATGCGGTGGCCGCATCGGAGCCGACGCGTAGTTTGCGGGAATCCCTTAACGGCAAGCCGCAGGCGACTGCGTCTCTTTGCAGCTGCCAAATCAGAGTGATGCAAACTCCTGAGAAAATCAGTGAGGCTGCCGGAACATTCAAATACGCCCGCGCCTCGACTGCGTATGATGGCGGCGAACTGTACATCATTCGCAGGAATTACCTTGTGGAATTTACGGCGTGTCTTGAACACCGTTTGATTCGAAGTGTCCTGACTCCGTGACGCTTCCTCCGCCATCTCCGACAAGACGCCGAAGAAACACTTTGACGAAACGCAGAACTATCGGAATCTCATGAAGACACCCACCCGCAAAATGACGGTGCCAGCATTTCGCGAAGCGGCCGAACGAGGCCAGAAGCTGACGATGCTGACGGCTTATGATTACCTCTGGGCAGGAATCATGGATGAGGCCGGAGTCGACAGCATTCTTGTTGGTGACAGCCTGGCAATGGTAGTGCAGGGCAAGTCGACGACGCTTCCCGTGACTCTCGATCAGATGATTTATCACGGCGAACTGGTTGCTCGCGCAGTGCAGAGAGCGCTTGTGGTTGTGGACATGCCTTTCATGTCGTATCAGGTGAGTCCCCAGCAGGCGGTGGAGAATGCCGGACGCATCATGAAAGAAACCGGCGCCGATGCGATCAAACTGGAAGGTGGAGCGATCCAGTCCGAAACCATTCGCGGAATCGGTCGCGCTGAGATACCGGTGATGGCTCATATCGGCATGCGACCGCAGGCAGTTCGTCAGCTCGGCGGCATGGGCAAGATCCAGCGCGATGAACAGCGACTACTCGATGATGCCCGCGCTGCGGAAGATGCCGGAGCCTTCTCAATCGTGCTCGAACTTGTGCCCGAAGACATCGCCGGCCGCATCACGGAAGCGCTCAGCATTCCAACGATCGGCATCGGTGCTGGTGCTCGTTGCAGCGGTCAGGTTCTGGTTGGCCCGGACATGCTGGGGCTGAATCCCGGCTTTAAGCCTCGCTTCCTGAAACAATTCGGCGACCTTCGCAACAGTGCGTTGGGTGCCGTTCGCGGCTACATTCAGGAAGTGCAGAACGGCCAGTTTCCGGATGAGCAACACTCGCATCATTGATGAGGGTTCTGTGTTGTTGCTGGTGGGCCTACAGTTCTATTGCTTAAAGGCAAGCCGCGGGCGGCGGTGCAGATTCCACGCAGTCGCCTGCGGCTTGCCGTTAAACAAACCTGGCTTAATGCCCAACACCGGAATGCTCACTCCGTTACGGCGCCGCTGGCGGAACGGTCTCAGCCGCCGTCTTGAGCTGACTCAACAGGAAACTCGTTGCATGTTCCAGTTGCGCGTCCACATAAGGCGGCGTCGCGGGATCAGCAGCCTGTCCATAGTGGATGTCGACCATCTCGCGAGCTTTCACCCACTCCTGCCATTGCTCTTTGTTAAGCTCAACCAGATGCCCTTCATCAGGCTTTACGCCCCAGTCGTCTTCCTTCTTTGATTCCGGGAAGCGATGAATATTGACTCCGCTCGGACGAAAATAGCTGGCGGTCGTGATCTTCAACGCACTGCGACCGGATTCCATCGGCACGACATTCTGCACACTGCCCTTCCCCCACGATCGTTCGCCAATGATTGTCGCTCGTTTGTTATCCTGCAGACACGCACTCAGAACTTCGCTGGCTGAGGCACTCAATCTATTGACGAGCACCGCCATGGGAACATTCGTCAGAGTATTCCCCGGACGAGCTTTCCACTTCTTCTCCGGAACCGCTCGCCCTTTCATGCTGACGATCGATCCGCTGTCCAGAAACATATCGGCCATCTCGATCGAGGCTTCCATCAGTCCGCCGGGATTGGAACGAAGATCAAGCACCAGAGCTTTAACCTCTTGCGCGTTCAACGTCTCCAGAGCCACCTTAAGTTCACTCGCCGTATTGCGGGCAAAATGAGTAATCCGGACGTAGCCAATCTTCTGCTCGTCATTCAGCATGAATTTCCATTGCTGATCTTCTCCGCGTGATATCCCGACGACTGTCGGAAGCTGAATCAGCTCACGAATAATTGTGACCTGTTCCGTCGTTTCAGAACCGAGCTTGCGAACACCAACGACAACCGGTCGTCCCGTAGGCCCGGCCAGCATCTTGCCGATCTCGGCGGGTGTCAGACCGTTGGTGGATTTGCTGTCGATTTCCACAATCGCATCGCCGGACCGCAGACCAGCTCGAAACGCTGGCGAACCAGGCAATGGGCTGACAATTTCGAGCCGTCCGCCAATCGCATTGACGTGAATTCCGATGCCGACAAATTCCTGTTCCAGATGCTGCTCAAACTTCGTCATATCTTCCGGAGCGACATACGTGGAGTACTGATCCAGATGACTGGCCATGCCCTGAATTGCCGCATTCACCAGCTCACGGCGATCCACTTCGCGAACATAATTGCCATCAATCTGCTCGTAAGCATCGGCAAACAGTCGCATTAATTCAAAGTCCTGCCGAGCCCGCTCCGCAGCACTCTTCTTATTGTCATCCACTGCACTCCATGTCTTCGCGCCGGCAAAGCCTGCGACGGTGGCAACAAGGCACAGGACTGCAACAAACATGCGATTCATGGGATTGATCCCGAAAGGACTTAACAACAGGCAGGAGCGAGCAGGCAGGGTTACACTTCGCTGAGCATAGTGAGGTGTTTCTTCGGTGCCGGATTCGTCAGAATCCGGCTACTCTCATCATCCACGACTCAGAGTTTAACAAGCAGCAACATTCGATCAGGGCGTCGGTCCCGGAGGACAGTATTCCTTGATCCACTGGAAGATCTCGTTGTGCCAATAGCGGCTATTCGCCGGCTTGGTGACCCAGTGACCTTCATCCGGAAAGTTGATGAACTTGCTGGGAATCCCCTGACGCTGCAACGCCGTAAACGCCTGCTGTCCTTCACTCACGGGAACTCGAAAGTCGAGATCATTGTGAATGATCAGCATCGGTGTCTTAAAGTTAGCAGCCAGTCGATGAGGAGAATGCTTCTCGTATGATTCGCGATTCGATCCCCACGGAGGACCACCGTGTTCGTATTCATCGAACCACAGCTCTTCTGTCGTGGTATACATGCTGTCAAAGTTGTAAACGCCGCAGTGATTGACCAGCGTCTTGAACTTCGTCGTATTGCCTTCAAACCAGTTCATCATATAACCGCCGAACGAGGCTCCGGCGGCGAACATGCGGTCGGTGTCGATGTAAGCCTGTTGCTCCATAAACGCCAGCCCGGCCATCAGATCCACATAACAGCGGCCACCCCAGTCGCCACTGATCTGGTCAGTATACTTCTGCCCGAAGCCGGTGCTTCCACGAGGATTCGGTGCGGCGACAACGTAGCCCTGAGCAGCCCAGATCTGAGGATTCCAGCGGAAGCTCCAACTGTCCGACCAGGCTCCCTGCGGTCCTCCATGAACCAGAAATGCCAATGGCCATTTCTTTGATTCGTCAAAGCCCGGAGGTGTCAAAATCCACATCTGCATCGGATCATCATCAGCGCCTTTGACGGTGATGCTGTTTGCAGATGGAAGAGCCAGCTCCGACAAAAGCTTCTCATTCATCTTTGACAGATTCACGCCGGGCGCCTTCGATCGCAGGAACTGCTCATTGAGCTGCACTGCAAAGACTTCGGCCGGATGAGTCAGGCGACTGTTATTACAGACCAGCACCGCTCCGTCGGCGGAGATGCTGAGATTCATCGAAGTCCCGACGGACTGAGCTCGTTCCGCGATATTGGGACGGCTTACTGTCAGCGCATAAATCGGCTTCGAACCATTGGATTCTGCGGTCGTGATGATCTGGTCGTTGTTACGCCAGACGATTTCGTCGAAAGAAAGATCTATGTCCGGCGTCAGAGAAGCCGGTTCACCCGCCAAAGATCCGTCCAGATTGCATTCAGCAATCAGAATCTCCCACTTATCGGCTTCGTAGCCTGCCTTTCGCTGAGCACGCCAGGCCAGTTTCGTTCCATCCGAAGAAAACATCGGATGACCATCGGCAGCCGGATTACCTGCCGTCAGTGTCTGCCATTCCGTTGTCCCGCCAGCGATGGGGACTCGGCAAAGATCGTAGTTGGTGCTCCAGGCTTCATCAGTCGCAGGAACAGCGGTAAAGACCAAATGAGTGCTGTCGGGAGAAAACGAAAAGTCCTGCGTCGATGAAAATGTTGACGAGGTCGGATAAGAGTCGCGATCTCCAGGAGTCACATCGCGAGGCTCACTGGCAACCAGTTCGCCCGGGACGTCCTCTGTCAGGTCGATCACAAACAGATGCTGACGCTTGTCTTCCACATAGCTGTCCCAGTGACGATAGAACAGGCGTTTGAACACGCGAACCTTGACCGGCGAAGCGGCGATCGCTTCGGCCTTGTCTTTGTTCGCCTTATCGCTTTCAGCAAAAGGCTGCGAGGAGAACTCTGGATACACGGCCGATACAAATGCGATATGCCGCCCGTCCGGGGACCATGTCGCTGTCGAAGCATCTGTACTGATCTTCGTTAACTGCTTCGCTTCGCCACCGTAAGGATTGATGACCCAAAGCTGACTGCTGCCTGATCGAGTCGACTCGAACAAAATCCAGCGGCCATCCGGAGACCATTTGGGACTGTTATCTTTCGCGGTCGGATTGGTCAGTTGCCGCGGCGTCGCGGAACCATCGGTTGGAACCAGCCACAACCGAGACACCGACTTGTTGTTCTTCGAGTCTGTAATTTCCGACGACGCGAAGACTGCCCACTTCCCGTCCGGACTCACATTTGGCGCGCCAACTCGCTGAAACGCAAACAGATCTTCCACATTCATCGGACGTTTCGTCATAGCTTCCTGCGCCTGAGCGGCTTCCTGAGAAAAAAGGAGCGAAGTGCTCAGCAGAATCAATGCCGCTGAGAAGGTTCGGAGTATCATCATGCCATCCTGCAAGAAGAGTCTGAGTTGCGTTTCGTACAAAGCGATCCAGCGATACGCTGTACCGCAGCGGGGGCCATTGTCGTTCAGATTGCAACGTCCGTCGTCCACAACACCACGTAGGATGTCAGGAACACAGGCCGCTTGTCCAGCAAGCGGGGCACTGATTCAAGCATCGCACGGAGTAAGGCGTCGAACGCCATCCTTGTGAGGTCTTCATCCGGCACACTGGCAAACAGATTTAAGTCGAAGTTGCGAACGCAGGCTGCTATGATTCGAAGATCGAGAACGTCGCTCTCTTCCTGAAGTCTCCGGCGCTGTTCTCTATCGACTGTCAGAAGAACTGCCAGAAAGCCACTGCCATGAGTCATAACCGCCGTCAATTTCTGAACCAAACAGGCCAGAGTCTTGCTGGGCTGGCGGCGTCGGTCATGCTGATGGAAGAACAGGCGCGGGCAACCGGGACTGCGGCGGCTGAAGTTGGATCGGGCGGAGTTCTCAAGGCGTTGCATCATCCGGCGAAGGCGAAACGAGTCGTCCAGTTATTTATGGCCGGAGCTGCCAGCCATGTGGATCTCTGGGACTACAAACCATCGCTGGAAAAGCATCACGGCGAAGCCTCAAACTTCGGCGAGCATGTCGAAGCCTTTCAGGATGGACTCGGCCCGTGGATGAAATCACCGTTCAAGTTTGCCGCTTATGGACAGTCAGGCAAATTCCTCAGCGATGCTGTCGAACCGATGGGGGCGGTAGTCGATGACATTGCGTTCATTCATAACATGGTTGGCAAGACGGGAGTTCACAGCCAGGCAACGTATCTGCAGGCCACAGGATTTGATCGCCCCGGTTTTCCCGGCGCTGGTGCGTGGGTCAGCTATGCTCTGGGTTCCATGAACGACAACCTGCCGACATTTGTTGTCCTGCCGGATCATCGAGGATTCGCTAGCAACGGGCCGAAGAACTGGGGCTCGGGATTTTTGGCCGCGAGCACTCAAGGGACAATGATCTTCCCACAGCGGGCAACGCCGATTGAAGATCTCTTTGCGTCAGCCGATTATGTTTCGGCGAAAGCAGAGAACGATGGGCAATCTTTACTGCGATCACTGAATCAGGATTACAGTCGCAGCCGTCCCGGCGATTCGCGTCTGGAGTCACGTCTGCGATCTTATGAACTCGCGGCAAAAATGCAGCTCAGTGCACCCGAGGTGTTTGACTTGTCGAAGGAGACTGAGGCGACTCTGAAGAAGTACGGCCTGAATAATCCCGGCGCGACTTATCCGACGGAGATTAATATTCCCGAGGAAGCCGAATACTTCGGACGCAAGTGTTTGATCGCGCGCCGGATGCTTGAACGAGGTGTCAGGTTTGTGCAGATCTGGTCCGGCAACGACAACGGATTTCCTCGCCGTAACTGGGATAGTCACGAAGACATCGAACGCGACCATAAGCCTCTGGCAATGGGCATGGCGATTGGCACGGCGGCTCTGATTCAGGATCTGAAACAACGTGGGCTGCTGGAAGACACGATCATTGTGTGGACCACGGAGTTCGGACGAATGCCGTCAACTCAGGGCAGCAAAGGCCGCGATCACAATCCGTATGTGTTTACAAACTGGTTATGCGGCGGTGGAATCAAAGGCGGGATCAGTCACGGCCAGTCGGATGAATGGGGCTACAAGCCTCTGGACCGCAATAATCCCACACAGGTTTACGACATTCATGCGACGCTGTTGAATCAGTTGGGTATCGACCACACGCGACTCACGGTGCGGAACGACGGGGTTGATCGACGACTGACCGATGTGCATGGTCATGTGATTCACGAGATTTTAAGCTGATCACAAGGAGGATCAGGCAATGACACTGCTCTACATGGATGATCGTTTTCTGCAGCACGAAACAGGGCAGCATCCGGAGTGCCCGGCGCGGTTGAAGTCGATTCATGCGGCGATCACGAAGTCGGGATTGCTGGAGAAGGTTCGCCAGGTGCCGGTGCGCACGGCTTGCGATGATGACATTCTGCGAGTACACCCGGCGGCTCATTTGGAACAACTGCGGCAGTTCGCGGCAGCCGGTGGTGGTCGCATCGAGGCTGACACCATCATGAGTGCTCAGTCGGAAACCGTAGCCCGCATGGCCTGCGGCACGGCTGTGGATGCGGTTGAACGAGTCATCGCGGGAGAAGATACCACAGCCTTCTGCGCGGTCAGACCGCCGGGACACCATGCGGTGCCTGACGGAGCGATGGGATTCTGCTTGCTAGGCAACGCGGCGATCGCAGCTCGCACGGCCATTCAGCGTCTGGGGCTCAATCGAGTGCTCGTCGTGGACTGGGACGTTCATCATGGCAACGGGACTCAGGATGTGTTCTACGAGGACGGTCAGGTCGGATTCTTCTCTGCTCATCGCTTTCCCTTTTATCCGGGGACGGGGCGCAAAATAGAAACAGGTCGCGGAGCTGGCCTTGGGACGACCTTTAATCTGCCGCTGCAGTTCGGGACTTCTCGCAAGGATTATCTGTCCGCGTTTGAAGGTATGCTGTCCGCCGCCGCCGACCACATGAAACCAGAACTCGTAATTCTGAGCGCTGGCTTTGATGCTCACGCGGATGATCCGATTGGTTCGCTGGGACTTGAGACAGAAGATTTCGAAACGCTGACGAAGCTGGTTCAACAAGTCGCAGCGACTCACGCCAACGATCGACTCGTCAGCATTCTTGAAGGCGGCTACAACCTTCAGCGTCTGGCAGAATGTGTAGAGTTACACTTGAAGACGTTGTTGCCGAAGTAGTGCGAGGTTGATTGGTCTGACTGCTCTCTTTAGTGAGCGGCACGTTGATTTAGTCGTTTAACGGCAAGCCGCAGGCGTTGCTGCTGGATTTCGCCTCCGCCTACGGCTCGCCGTTAAACGAAAACGATCAATACACGATTAAATCGACGCCCGTAGCACCATTCCGCTCACTCAGCCAACACCCTCGGGCTTCAGCCCGAACTCTCCGCTTGACGTGACGAACGAATTCGCTACTCTTTGCCAATATGGCGAATTCATTCGTCACATTTCCGACAGGAGTGTAAGATGGCGCGGGCGGTTTCCAGTCAGCCAACAGAAGTTGAGCTGCAGATCCTTCGAATCCTCTGGGAAAGCGGCGGCTCGACGGCCCGTGAGGTCCACAATGGGCTGACGGAGATCAAGGGCACGACGTATTCGACCACCGTCAAGATGCTATCGGTAATGCTCGAAAAGGGTCTCGTCAAGCGAGACGAAACAGTCACCCCGCAGGTTTATCGAGCGGCGATGAGCCAAAAGGTCACTCAGAAGCGAATGCTGGGAGACCTGATTGAGAAGGTCTACAACGGCTCGGCGATGAGTCTTGTGCTGCAGGCCTTGTCATCCGGAAAAGCGTCGGCGGATGAGCTGGCGGAAGTTCGCAGAATCGTCGACGAACTGGAAGGGAAGTAGCCATGATGTCAGGTCTGATGGTGGTTGTTCCGTTTTGGGTTGAAAGTCTGGGATGGATGCTGGTGCATTCGCTGTGGCAACTGGCGATCGTGGCAGTACTGGCCGCGGTGTTGCTTCGATTGCTGCGGAAGCGATCGGCTCGAATGCGGTACGCTATGGCGGTTGCGATGCTGGCGTTGATGGCGATCGGGCCTGTCGTGACTTGGTGCCTGATCTCGGTAGAACCAGTCCGGCCGGTATCTTCGTCGCAACGTTTGGAACGATCCGTGACTTTACAACAAGTGGCCTCAGTGGTGCAAAAGCCTGTGACCACCGAGGCAGGCTCGGTGGGGTTTGGGGATGTGCGGCCCGTTGAGGTTGTGGCAATTCCTTTGGCGGTTGAGGCCGAAGCAGTCGATGTCCCCGGACCGAGTTCCGCACTAACGGGTACTTCCGGCCGTGAAACGGCTGTAACCTCGACGCTGGCCGACCGGAAGTCAGCATCGGCTGTAACTCTCGTTCGCGACTCCATCGAGAAGATCGCTCGGGCCATCAAACCTCGCCTGCCCATTCTGGTGAGCGTTTGGTTATTGGGAGTACTGATCTGTTCCATCCGACCCATCTGGGGCTTGTGGATTCAGTGGCGTTTGCGCCATACCGGTTTGCAGCCTGTGCCTGAGTCGATTCAATCCACGTTGAATGCGCTGATACAAAAGTTGCGACTAACGCGAGCCGTACGAATCGCCGAGTCCGCTCTGGTCAAGGTGCCGCTGGTTGTTGGGTATGTCCATCCGATGATTCTGTTGCCCGCGAGCGTCATCACAGGGCTGACATCTTCTCAACTGGAAGCGGTCCTCGCTCACGAGCTGGCTCATGTTCGCCGACACGACTGGCTGATCAATACGCTGCAGGTGATTGCCGAAACACTGCTGTTTTATCATCCAGCCATCTGGTGGTTGTCGTCGCGAATTCGTCAGGAACGAGAACTCTGCTGCGACGATATTGCTCTCGGCCTGGACGTCGACAAAGCCGTCTTCGCGAGGACGCTGCTGACATTGGAAGAGCTGCGACAGAAAGCGATGGTTCCAGCCATGGCCGCGACCGGAGGCGACCTGACTGCACGCGTGCGGCGCCTGCTGATCACGCCTCACACCACTCCATCATCTGGCGGAGGCACAATCATGGGGATGTTGGTCGTGGTGATGTCGTTAGTCCTGATGGTGACATCTTTGTTCGCTTCCGGTCCTGCCGAAAAGGCAAAAGCCACACTCGTTAATTCGACCACAGCGAGTCGAGATGATGATGCCACACCGGACGTTGATGGAGATGCGCTACCGGTTGCCGGACAGAATGATTCTCCGGCCGCCGAGCCAAATGCGCGGCAGCGTTCCATTCAGGTGTTTGACGAAAAAGAGGAGCCCGTCGTTGGTGCCGACGTTCGACTTTCGTTTCAGCAGGACGGCCAAGTGCCGTCCCCGAAGAATTGGCTGATCGCCGCAAAAACGAAGGAGCAAGGCATTCTTACTGTGGAGGCTCCATTAGAAGCGAATAAGGTTTACATGACCATAGTCGCTGATGGATTCAGCGAGTTCCGCGACCAGCGGCCGGCGATCGGTGAATCGAAGATTCGCCTCAAGCGCGGCCGCATAATTCGCATTCGGGCTTTTGATCAGACTGGTGATCTTCTGCGAAAAACAGTGCCCATGCTGGCTGGCAATCACGGACACTGGGGAAGCGAGTTTACTTCTCAGGCAGATGGGACGGTCAAATCTCCGCCAATTGAACTGAATCGACGATTGATGCGAGTCGTTACCGCTACGCAGAACGGTCTACTCCTGTTTAGTGATCTCATTGATTTGGAAACAGCTCAACCGGGAGCGGATGGTGTCATAGACGTGCTGTTGAAGCCTGGAGTCAGGATTACCGGGAAGTTGGATGATTCCGTACCACGGCCAGTCGGCGAGGGTTACGTCCAATTGCGAGTCTGCGAGGGACCGAATCACAGGCTTGAAATGCCAACGAGTGACGTCTCTGATCGACCAGCATCTCCATGGAGGAATTCGTGGATCTGGGAAGATTCAGCCGCGGTACAACCAGATGGAACGTTTGTGTTCGAATCTGTCCCCTCTGGAGGACTCGCTCAGATTCATGTGATTGTAGATGGATTCATGTCAGCGAATCCTCCGATTGATGAACTCAGCAAATTGCTACGGGCCCATAATGGGGGCGACATAAAGACGTCTGAAGCACTCCGAAAGTATCTCAGCGGCGTCAACATCTGGCCCCAAATGGTGCCCGTAGATTCAGAGAGCGTGGAGGTACTTGTGAAATGCCGCCCCACAGCCTCCTGCAATCTCCGGATCCTTGATCCTTCGGGCAAACCTGTATCCGGTGCTGCCGTGAGCTTCCACCTAAATGCCACGACGATATTCTCAGGAGCGTTCCCTCCGGGACTCGGTTCCTTTAACAATTCAAATCTTGCGGAGGACATCCTCTATGATGTTTCTCCATTCTCAACGCTAAAGGGTGAACCTTCCAGAACACCACGGGGTACGTTCCGTAACAAGCAGAAGGCATGGGAGAATCGTTCGTATCATGAGGTACTTTCGGATGCGAATGGGCGAGCAATGATTCGAAACCTGCCCGCAGATTGCAGACTAAATTTCATGGTAAAAGCCGAAGGATTTCTGCTTCCTGAATCTCCGTTGTATCAGCCGCTCAGTCCGAGACATTATATCAGTAAAGATGTTGGCTACATGGATCTGCTGGCAGGCGAAATCAGTGAGTCGACGATCTACCTTGAACGTGCGGAGCCGGAAGCAAACTATCTTGAACAGGATCAGCCAGTAGCAAGTCGCAAAATCATGGTGGTCGACCACAACGGCGAGCCGATTGAAGGTGTCTCGGTCGCAGTCGCTGAAATTCGCGTGGGAGCAAAGAACTGGCATAAATGGAGTACACAGCGATTTGGTGCTCCTCAACACGCAACAACGGATCGTTCTGGGCGAGCAGAACTGCTGATTCCCAGCTTGATCGAGGGTGTCGTCGCGGAACAAATTCGACTCGCGGTAAACTGGAGGAGTGAGGAAGCAATAGTCAGTGGTGAGCTAGTAGAGATACCTTTGAAGGCGGATGGTAGAGTGATCTCTATTGTGCCAGTTCAAGGACAACCCCAGCTTTTCGACGTGATCTACGCTCAAGTGCGATAGCTGATGAAACGGACGATTACAGACCAATTGCTGAGGGGACCTAACTCCGAACTCAGTCCTTCCAGTTGCCTTTCAGTGGTGCGGGCGATTGCTTGACTGTGTCGCCCCGTTTGGTTTTAGAATGCAGTTGCAATCATCGGTGACAAGACTTTTGTCCACTCAAGCTCTATGGTCTTATCGTTTGCTGGGTGAGAATCCCGGCGGGAGAATGGGCGCGATTGCTTGAGATCTTCAGAATAAGGTGGTTGGCCGGATCCCGTGGCTGCTATGCCGTTGTGTGTGTGTTAGCAGCCAAAAGGATTCTGTGTCGATGATACTCGACTGAATTTCCCACCTGAACTCTGAAAAGGAGGGTCTTAAGAATGGTCCGTTCATTCTGGTTATGCATGTCAGTTCTGGCGATCGCGGCGATTGGTGTTGGCTCGCAATTAAGTTCTGCGGCTGATCCCATTGAACCTGCAAAAGCCATCGTTCCAACGAAAACGATTGCACTCGTTTCAGGCGAATTAAAGCAGCACTGGTATACATGGCTGACGGATGATCGTCACGAGGATCCTCGCGGAGTTTTCGCCATGCAGCCCGATGGGACGTTGCGGATTTCCGGCGACGGCTTCGGAGGACTCATCACTCACAATGAATATGCAGACTATTATCTGTACATGGAATACCGCTGGGGAACGGCGACTTTTCGAAATCGAGTTAAGGCGGCTCGCGATGGAGGAATTCTGCTGCATTGCCAGGGGCCGGATGGAAACTTCGGCGGAACCAAAGAAGCTCCGGGCCCATGGATGAACTCCGTCGAATGCCAGATCATCGAAGGTGGCGTCGGCGATATCCTCGTTCTGCAAGGTGTGGACGGAGCTGGCAACATTCTGCACGCTGAAGCAACTTGCGAGGTATCACGCGACCGCGACGGCGAAGCCGTGTGGACGCCGGGTGGGAAGAAGGAAACCTTTACAGCGGGACGAATCAACTGGTCTGGTCGCGATCCGGATTGGAAAGACGAGATCAACTTCCGAGGTGCAAAAGATGTGGAGAGCCCCGGTCAGGAATGGACGACTCTGGAATGCTTCGTCAAAGGCGACAAGCTGACTTATCGCGTTAACGGGGTCATCGTGAATCGCGCGGAGAACGTGCAGCCGCGACAAGGCAAGATTCTGCTGCAGACAGAGGGAGCAGAGATGTTCGTTCGCAAAATGGAACTACGACCATTGCCGAAAGAGATCCCCTGATCTCTTCCGGCTGCATCAGAATGTTGACTTAATCAGCCGGAACGCGCTAGCGCGTCTGTTGATTTAGTCGTTTAACGGCAAGCCGCAGGCGTTGCTGATGGATTTCGCCTCCGCCTGCGGCTCGCCGTTAAACGAAAACGATCGATGCACGATTCAATCAACAGCCCGTTCGCGTCCGGTTCTCGCCGCTCTCGAGGTTTCAACAGCTTATTACTTGTTGTTCCTTCCTGAGCGACCACTCTTCGATCGTGAACTGCTATTCCCGTTCTGATTAGCCGCCTGCTGTCCACCGCCCGGGCCTCCCATCGGAGGTCCGGCGGCCAGTTGCTGGACCTGTTGAGCCGTCAGGATCTGAGCCAATTGCGCGTCGACCTGAGCTTGCAATGTGGCCAGTTGCTGGCGCTGAGCGTCTGTAAGCTGCAATTGGTCCTGAACAAAGCCCGGCAGGATCTCGCCCGGTCGAGGCGGGCCACCATGTTCTCCACCGCCCTGACCTCCACCGCCTGGTCCGCCTCCACCTTGTGGGCCGCCGCCCTGGTTGTGCATTGCGGCCATCAGTTCTTCACGAGTCACCGCGCCGTTGCCGTTGATATCAGCCTGCTTCAGCATCTGTTGTAATCGAGGGTCGGTGACTTCTGCCGGTGTCAATGCTCCGTCGCCGTTTGCATCCAGTGACATGATTTGCTGCAACATCCCTTCCGGACCGCCACCATTTCCGTGTTGCCCCGGCGGTCCGCCTTGACCAGGAGGACCTTTCTGTCCTCCGGGGCCACCCAAGCCCTTACCACCCTTCCCGGGAGGACCGTCGCCGTTTCCGCCAAAGCCCTGACCACTGCCGCCCTTTCCACCCTGACCGCCGCCGGGTGGTCCAGCGGAGGACACATGAACGAGACTCAGAACCAGTCCTGCACACAAACAGACGACGAATGATCTCATGTAAAAACTCCCTGGATATTCTCTGCACCGAATGAATTGAGGCTGAATGTGCGCGGGATTTTTCTTTGAAGTTAGTCTCAATCGTGCGCCGCGCACCGGAGAAATTTTCTCATCGCAAAGTTGCTGGCAGGCATTGAACAATCGCAAAACGTAATCAGAAAATTCCCGCCGAAGCCCGGTTCTCATGAAGAGATCGCATCGCAACTCAATCAGGCCGCAACCAGCGTGGAGCAATCACTGGTCACAGTGTCATTGTCGGTCTACGAGGAAAACCTGAGGTTTGAAAAAGTGCGACTGGAAACAATAGCCACGCTGCGATACGTGTCGGCGCTATTGGTTCCCGAGACCTTTCCAATCCAATGACACAGCCTCATCGAATCAATTCCGCGACTGACATGAAAACCGGGCTTCAGGATCGGGACACTCTCTTCCGTCTCTCGCGGAAAAGCGGACTCAAACAGAACCGTTAAGGTCTTAACGAGTTTTCAAAACAAACCTCCGCCGGAAATCTTTTGAGAATTCTCCTGCTGTGCTCAGTGGTGTACGATCCGCGCCATCCTGGCTGTCCGTCTGCTTCATTTAAGGTTCCCACAATGCCTTCCTGCATTCTTGCGCTTGATCAGGGCACCACAAGTTCACGGGCGATCGTGTTTGGACACGATGGCTCAATTCTGGCCGTTGCTCAGAAGGAGTTTACTCAGTTCTTTCCACAGTCGGGCTGGGTCGAACACGATCCGGAGGAGATCTGGACGACTCAACTGGCGGTTGCCAAAGCCGCACTCAAGAAGGCAAAAGTTTCCGCCGCCGATGTTGCTGGTATCGGGATCACAAATCAGCGTGAAACGACCGTACTGTGGAATCGTCGGACCGGGCAGCCAATTCATAATGCCATCGTCTGGCAGGATCGTCGCACTGCTGGACTGTGCGATCGTCTGAAGAAAAGTAAACGAGCGACCGACTTCAGAGAACGCACCGGGCTCGTGATAGATTCGTATTTCTCCGGAACCAAGATCGCGTGGATGCTGGAGAACGTTCCCGGTGCTCGGGAGCTGGCCAAAGCCGGCGATCTGGCTTTCGGCACAATCGATTCGTGGCTGGTCTGGAAACTGACCGGCGGCACGGTGCATGTGACTGATGTTACGAACGCCTCCCGCACCATGGTCTGCGATATTCATAAGGCCGAGTGGGACGAGGATCTGCTGAAGGCCCTGAAGATTCCTCGCAGCGTACTGCCGCGAATCTGTTCTTCCAGCGAAATCTATGGTGAGACCACAAAAGCTCTGTTTGGCGCACCAATCGCAATCGCGGGCATTGCCGGCGATCAGCAGGCCGCGTTGTTCGGACAGATGTGTACTAAGCCTGGCATGGTGAAGAATACTTACGGCACCGGTTGCTTCATGTTGATGAATACCGGGACGAAACTTCGAGCCTCCAAAAACAATCTGCTCACGACGATCGGCTGGAAGATTGGCAAGGAGACTGAGTACGCTCTGGAGGGCAGCGTGTTTATCGCTGGAGCTGTTGTGCAATGGCTGCGAGATGGCTTGAAGATTATTCGCAGATCTCCGGAAGTCGAACAGCTCGCCGCATCGGTTCCGGACAACGGCGGAGTTTATCTGGTTCCGGCCTTCGCGGGACTCGGAGCTCCGCATTGGGATCCATATGCTCGCGGGATCGTGGCCGGGTTGACTCGCGGAGCCACCGGCGGACACCTGGCTCGGGCAGCTCTGGAATCGATCGCGTATCAAGTGGCCGATGTGCTGGATGCGATGCGAGCCGACGCTGGAATTAAGATCACGTCATTGCGAGTCGACGGCGGTGCGGCGACGAACAACCTGCTGATGCAGTTCCAGGCTGACATGCTGGGAGTTCCTGTAGTCCGTCCGAAGATCTTTGAAACAACAGCATTGGGTGCCGCGTTCCTGGCCGGACTCGCGACAGGCTTCTGGAAGAATCGAGAACAACTGGCGTCTCAATGGCAGATTGATCGTACGTTTGAACCGTCCATGCCGAAGTCACAAGTGGAATCGCTTCGACATGGCTGGAACAAAGCGCTGGAGAGATCACGGGAATGGGAACTTGGTTAGCCACGCCATTGAGTTACTTTGACAGTACTTAACGCCTTCTCTTCGCGACTTTGCGCCTTCGCGTGAGACAATTGTTTTTCACGCAAAGACGCAAAGGGAACGACATTCAGGGATGGCGTCAAGGCAAATATTGGGCGGGGAGCGTTTCGCTTTTTCAGTACTTAACACCTTCTCTTCGCGACTTTGCGCCTTTGCGTGAGACAATTCTTTT
>Ga0255095_1000124_pt1 | contig 46507 bp, 32 predicted proteins | sample Colum_Law_RepC_8_2_FD_188435 | JGI IMG/M metagenome (GOLD analysis project Ga0255095, IMG submission 188435) | Freshwater microbial communities from Columbia River, Oregon, United States - Colum_Law_RepC_8d | ecosystem: Environmental > Aquatic > Freshwater > River | place: USA: Oregon...
TCCGGCCTATCGGCCACCTTCTCCCCCGAAGGGGAGAAGGGAATCCGTTTCAGACTGTAAATCAGCAGCCGAAAAATACTTCGGTGAGCCTGAGTCGCCAAACATGGCGCTGTCCAACACGAAGGTCCGTTCCCAGGGAATCCTCATGAAAACGACCGCGATTCAGGCTCTGCGAAAAAAACTGGCAGCCGACGAAACTGTGTTCGGGCTTTGGGTCACACTCGAAGCTCCCAGCGTTACCGAGATGGCCGTTGCTCTTGGGCTGGACTGGGTCGTGATCGATGCAGAACATGGCCATCTGGACTGGAAAGAAATCGTCGAACACGTCCGAGCTGCGGTGCGCAGCGAGACGGTTGTGCTGGTCCGGATCGCCGAACTCAACGGCGCTTTGATCAAGCGAGTTCTGGATATCGGTGCCGATGGAATCGTGATCCCATGGATCGAAACGGCCGAGCAGCTCAAACAGGCTGTGGCGTGGGCCAGATATCCAACGGAAGGTCTGCGGGGGATCGGAGCAGAGCGAGCAACAGCCTGGGGCCAGAGCGTTGCCGAGCATGCCGCCGAAGCGAACGAACATGTGCTCGTTGTACCCATTATTGAAACCGTCAATGCATTTCGACAAGTACCTCAGATGTGCCGAGTCGACGGCGTGGAACTGCTCTGGTTCGGCCCGGCTGATTATTCATCGACGGCCGGTTTTCGCGGACAATGGGAAGGGCCGGGAGTTGCCGAACAGATTCTGCAGATGAAAGACCAGATTCGTGCGGCCGGACGTCATTGTGGCCTGATTGCTACCAGCGTCGACAACATGCTGGAGCGACAGTCGCAGGGCTTCCGTGCGATCGGCGTCGGCATGGATACAAGTCTTCTCCTGCGATCGCTGAAGGCCGGTCTCGCGGCCGTGGGCCGAGATCGTTCACTGCGAGCGTCCCTGGTTCCTGATTCAACCACCACCTCATCAAAGCCTGCTCCTCTGCAACGACCACCGGAATCAATGCGACCGGATCGTGCCGAAGTGATGAATGCTTTGGGTGAAGGTCCAAAGAACGAAATCGCGCCGGGAGTGCAGTTTGAATGTCACGTGGGACGTCATAACCAGGCGAAGCAACTGACGACCGGAATCGTCACCTTCGCTCCGGGATCCGTGCTTCCCTATCACATGCACACGTTCACGGAATCGATTACGGTTCTGAGCGGCTCAATGGTGCTGGAGATCGAAGGCCGTAGCTACAACCTGAAGAAACTGGACAACGCCGTCATTCCACAGGGGCTGGCTCATACGTCGCGCAACAATTCCAGCGAAGCAGTTGTGGTCCATATTGCGATGGCCGTGGATCAGCCTTCAAGAACGTTGGTGGATCGATTCTTCTCCAAGAAGGCGATGCCGGATACCTCCACCGGAGTTCCCGGTGCTGAACGCATTAATCGATTCGCTATTGCCAAGCGCACGGCAGCCGGCCCGAACACAGAATTCATCGACTGTTTCAATGCCGATCTAATGCCCGGTCTGGAGATGAGCGGCGGATACGGGCTGTTTCATCCGGGTGGTCGACTGCCTGCCCATGTGCATGACTTTGATGAATCGATCAGCATCATTTCCGGCGTCGCGACATGTATCGTCGAGGGACGACGATACTCGATGCGAGATTGTTCCACCGCCCTGCAGCCACGAGGGCGAGTTCACTACTTTATCAATGAGTCGAACTCGATGATGGAAATGCTCTGGGTCTACGCTGGCCCGCGTCCGGAACGAATCATCGTGGACGAACGTTGTGCGACCATAGAAGGCAATCCCTGGAATGGCCGCTGATCGTTAGTGATCGTGGCTAAAGCCACGATTTGCAATTAGTAGCTAAACCCGTTCTTTCGAATATGAACGAACGGATCAAAGTCCGCAATATCGCGGTGAGCGATCGAGTTGGTCAGCGTCACCAGAAAGATCACATGGTCGCCAGCGTCCATTCGCGCTGTGACAGTGCCCTCCAGACTACTCATCGCCGCGCGAAGCAGTGGGAGTCCGTTATCACCAATTACTGTGTCAACACCTTCGAACGCCGCTGCGTCAGGTTCGAAGCCTTTGCCAAAATGTTTGAACAGTGTGCTGTCGCCCTTCTGGACCTGATTCAACGTGACCGCTGATCCGGTTTTAAGCCAGTCGATCAGATAGCGAGACTTATTGACGGCAACGGATACCTGAGGCGGCTCAAAAGAAGCCTGCTGAATCCAGCTCGCCAGCAGCCCGGTCTTTCGCGATTCCCCATCGCTTGCGACCAGAATGAATACGCCGCTGGGAATCCGGCCAAGAATCGGTGTGAGCTTTTCTTTGAGATCTGTAGTCACAATTTTACTCCGCATAAGAATGACGATCGCCGCACTATAGCAGCCTTTCTCGATGGCAGAATCGAGAAACCGCCATCATCCGGAATGAAGCAAAACACCGTCCAGGCATTCATCTCCACCACAAGAAATTCCGGGAAGCCCGGCACGCCCACTCGCTCCGGCGCGATAAAGAGGAAATCAAGTTCCCCTGCAAGACACCTCAGGCACACGGCACGCGAATCCGGACGAGAGCGGCCGGAGTGGATCCGTTCGGCTCGCAGTCCCAGCGACTGGAGCTTTGCAACTTGATCATCCATCAAAACAATAAGTGGACTGCCCACGAGTGTCATTCTACCTGGTGCCAAGCCCGGGAGCTGATAACAAAGCGACTTGCTCGCCCCGGTCGGCATCACCAGCAGCACGTCCCGCATCCGTGGCGCAAACTACGTATTGGACATCGCGACCTTGAATGAACTGCTGACAGTTTTGAATTATTCTTTCGTGGGCTCGAGCACTACCAGCGGCCACTGATCGGGCAGCATGGGCAGCGACTCTGCACGCCACGTTTTCAATCAGGATTGATCTCGTGTGGCTACGCCAATCCTACGAGGTGACCTTTCGTCCCAGTGACCACGTATCCGTTGCCGTGCAGCCAACCTGATGCCAGCATCTTCGCACCGACCACTTGCGCAATCTCACGCTCAACCGAAGGCCTCTCGGCGACGGCAACTGCGGTCATGTTTTTTCCAGGCGATCTCACGAAAATCAACGTATCGGAAATCTGTTGTCCGTGGCGTTGAGAGGATCAAGTGCGTGGCGTTCGTTCTGGAAGTAGTCGACGACGACGCCTCAGCTATCTCAGTGGCGACAAGATAACGCCTTGCGCGAAGCGGGAGAGCGTATTCGCCGGAATATCGCTGAAGGTACCTGCACTGTATGAGGAAAGAATCCTTTCGCAGGATGTCCAGGAAAGCCGTTGAATACGATTGGACAAAACAGACCCGGTTGGCGACATTATCCGCGTTCTACAAACTTTCCTGAGCGACAACTCGCAATAACAAAGGATGATGAAATGGGCGACAAAGGCGGTAAGAAGGATAAGGAAAAGAGCAAGAAACAGAACGCGAGCAAACAGGAACAGAAGACGAAGGGGAAACCGGCTCAACCCAAGTCGAAGTAAGTAAGACCGACATCGCGCCCTCTCGGCGGAAATCCGAGAGGGTGTGAAACATTCAGGCCAAGGGTCTTCCATGGTCACTGTTGATGCGGCTGATGGAATCTCCGACGCAGTGATTGATTTCGCGATCCGCAGTACAGTGAAAGCTTGCGGATTTGTGCACAGGTCGTCCATCGGCCGTACCCTCACACAGCCGGCATGTGCCATGACACCAGCAATTGGTATCCAGCGACACTTCAAGTCGATTATCCGTGAGTAAAACGACAAGCACGTTCTGTGAATCATCCAGACGCTGCATCTCAAGATTCGCTCAGGCATATTTCGAAAACATGATGATTTCACGGCCCGAATGAGCGGCGATAGTCGTGACCTGCGTCCTGATAGCCAGTTCTCTCAATTCTGAACCGCTGTCTTGTGGCTCTCTGGACTGCTGTCTGTTCGGTCAACGCAAAGAGTTGCAGGATCCAATCGCTCACTTAGGACGCGTCCTTCTGAATCGCCTGGACTGCAGTCGTTTTATGCCATCTTAGTGATCAACGTACCCATTCAACGGACTTTCATTTGTAGTCTGTTTGAGTGCGTCTGTTGATTGAGTATTCCCGATGCGGCAAGGCAAGTCGATGTTGCATCGGATTGCCGATCGACCGGATCGTTGCGAACTGCGTGCAATAAAAAGAAATCTCAGAAGAGCCAACATGCTAATGAAGCCACGTCATGAGGCCAAACGTGAACTGCTCAAACGCCGAGGCAATAACTAAGTGCCTTCGTCACATCGGACAACGCGGTGAATCGAATTTCGTGCTCAGCAACGCTGGGTTGTTTCTGGATTGGAATATGTTTGCAGTGCGGGATGTTGGAGCTGCAGCCTTTGCGCTGGATATCGAATTGACCGATGCAAAAAAGGGCCATGGGACCAGAAATGGATTTCTCGGATGCCGAAGAGATCTAGTCCCCCACCTTCACTGCTCCGGATAGTTGCCACACGCAGGGGTTTCGGCGACATTCTGCGTATGCCCACATTGTCCGTACAACTTTATGTGATCACTCAGAACTTCGAGGAGACTCAGGTCTGTCGTCTCGCTGAGGCCCTGTTTTTTCCTGAAGTGACGTGCCTGGACGATACCCCAAAGAACCTGCGAAACCTCGTGGCTGAAAATGGGCTTGCGCTTTTGGCGAAGGTGCCGAATCTGGAACTGGCGAGACGTCTGGTGGCGATCGATCCAGAGCTGATCCCCTTCGAAGTGAATGTTGAGCCGGCTGAGCCGAATCGAATCTGGCGGGACGAGGTGACTCTGAAGATTCCGGCGATTCGCTGGCAGCAGAGCCGTGATGCGTTCATCGTTTATCTGCCTTCGCTGGGAATTGAAGTTCTCGCGAACCGGGAAGAAGAACTGCCCCAGTTGGTTGAAGATCAGGTCCACCTCGCTCTGTTTCGACTGAAGGCAACTCGTTCTCTGAAGTCGATGGTCCAGCAGGCTCGATGCAGAAGTCTGGATCTTGAAACGGTCGCCATCGAACACTTCGCCGAAACGCCCAAGCAGCAGACACTGGTTGAGCAAAAGCCCAGCTCCGATGACGGAAAGGTTCTACCGAAGATCGGTAACCTGATCTCTGGCCTGACGAAGCCGCAAGCCTACGATCGCGAAGAATCCGTGCAGCAACTCAGCGATGCGTTGACGGGCTTAATCGCTCGCAGTGTGCTGCTGGTTGGAGCCTCCGGAGTTGGCAAAACTTCGATCCTTAAAGAAGTTGTTCGACGCAGTACGGAGTTGGGACTTGGGGCCTGGAAATTCTGGGCGACCAGTGGTTCGCGTCTGGTCTCCGGAATGACAGGGTTTGGCATGTGGCAGGAAAGACTGGAACTGCTGCGAAAGGAGATGGTGCGGGAGCATGTGATTCTGCATGTGGGTTCATTGCTGGAACTGATGGAAGTTGGCCGCAGTGAATGTCAGACACAGGGGATTGCGTCGTTTCTTCGTCCGGCGATTGCTCGCGGTGAGATTCTGGTCGTGGCCGAATGCACGCCCGAGCAATTGTCGTTGATTGAACGGCAGGACGTTGCGTTGCTGCGTGCATTCCTGCAGATCTCAATTCATGAGCCGCCTCAGGAAAAGCGTTTGAATATCCTGACGCAGGTTGCTCGAGCAGGATGGACAACGACGGCAGAATTATTCTCTGCGGCGGCGATTGAAGAGATCGAACGACTGCATCGGCGCTTTGCGACGTACTCCGCTTTCCCCGCGCGGCCGGTGAGATTTCTGCAGAACTTACGCCGTGATGTCGCTGCTCGTAAACTGGTGGCAGAAGGTTCGACGGCGGGCACGGAGTCCAACGCGGAATTGCTGATCAGCGGCGCGGACGCGACGCAGGCGTTTTCTCGAGAAACCGGGTTGCCGATGTGGCTGCTGGATGACAGCATTCGGCTGGATCTGAACGCCGCAGAAGCCTGGTTTGCAGCGCGAGTCATCGGGCAGCCGGAATCGGTCGCTCTGATCGTCAATCTGCTGGCCACGCTCAAAGCTCAGTTGAATCGTGATCATCGGCCGTTGGCCAGCTTCTTGTTTATCGGGCCGACAGGCGTGGGCAAGACGGAGATGGCGCGCACGCTGGCCGAGTATCTGTTTGGATCAGCCGGAGCCGGTGACTCCCGCGTGATTCGCATCGACATGAGCGAGTATGCTGATCCCATGGCTGTGCAGCGTTTGATCGGCGGAACAACGGAAGCCGAAGGAGTTCTCACGGCGCAAGTTCGTGAGCAGCCGTTTGCGGTTGTGTTGCTTGATGAGTTCGAGAAGGCTCATCACTCGTTGTTTGATCTCTTGTTGCAGATTCTGGGAGAAGGTCGACTCACTGATGCGGCCGGACGTGTTGCGGACTTTCGCAATTGCGTTGTCATCATGACGTCGAATCTGGGCGCCGCGACGTATGCTCGCGGTTCTGTGGGTTTCGGTTTGAGTGAATCTGATGTCCGGCATTCTCGCGATCACTTTGAGAAATCCGTACGGGAGTTCCTGCGTCCGGAACTCTTCAATCGAATTGATCGCATCGTCCCGTTCGCGCCACTGGATCGAGCCACGGCGCGGAAGGTGGTGGAGCGGCAGTTGGAACTGATTCGACAGCGAGACGGGCTGAAGTATCGTCGCGTAACGTTTCAGGTCAGTGATCAGGTAATCGATTATCTGCTCGAACACGGCTTCGAACCGCGTTACGGCGCGCGATCGTTGAAGCGTGTGATGGAACGCGATTTATTGGCACCGCTGGCAGAAAAGTTCAACCGTTATGCCGGAGACACGGTGCTGCACGCCGAGTGTTCAGTGGCGACCGATGCGCCTGATCGAAAGCCTGTTTTGAAGCACTCGGTGCGGGCTCAGGCTGATGCGTCCGGCAGACTGTTGACTGCGGTCGGAGCTGACGCGGGACAAATGGAAATCGTGACGCAACTGCAGGAACTGCGTTCTCGATCGCAGCGACTTCAGGCCAGCTCCGTGATTCTTGATATGCAGAACACAGTGTTCCAACTGGAGCGGCAGGAGCGACGGTGGAACAAGCTAACACAACAGTCGACGGTTGTCCTGAAGCAGCGTCATGAACTGGATCGCCGTCGCGAATGGATGATGAAGTTCGAACAATTCCTGAATCAGATTATTGCTCAGGAAGATTTGGCGCTGATGTCCTTCTACGCAGAAGATCGACCAGCGATGCCTGAAAGTGATGCGCTGCGTAAATCTGTCGCGAAGGGTGTTACAGATTTCTCGGAGCAACTTTTGGACTTGCTCGATCTGCAGACTGAACAGCCGGATGTGATCAGGATCCTACTGGTCGCTGACGATGCGGGAACACTGAGGCAATTGGCACTTGCTTATTGGACGATCGCAGCCAACATGGGAGCTGCGGGAGATCTGTGGGTCTATGTTTCTACAGGGTTGAAACGCGAGCCGATTCCCGACGAAGAATGGACTCTGGAGAAACTCAAATGGGACGAGATGCCGCGTTCAAAAGATCCGAGCCATTCTGAAACGTGGCAATTGATTCAGCGACAATCTGTGTCGGACGGAACACCTCGACCATGGTTGCTGAGGCAACGTCCGACGGATACTCGAAAGTTTCTGAATGACAGTCTGGACGGAGTTCTGGGGCTGTCTCTTGAGTTCCGGGGGCCACGTGTCTTTCAGCGATTTGTGCATGAGGATGGATTGCATCGATTCACGTATTCACAGAGTAGGCAGGCGTGCGGCGTGTTTACGAACTTGGCGGAGCCGGATGCATTCTTGCCAGCGTCCGGGATCGAACGTAAAGGGGCGATACTGCCGACGACTCGGTGTCGCGATTACGACTATCCTCGCATGCGTATTATTGATCCACTAATTGCCGAACCGCCTGTTTTGTATGAAGCGTCACTGCGAAGGTCGCTGGAATCCGTGCTGCTACGCCGTCATCAGGAGATGGCGGAGAGGATGATTGAGTGAGAATGTCTATGGATATCGTTGAGAAAACTCGCCGCCTGAAAAAGTATGAAGCGTCGGAGGCGGTGGCGTTCCGTTCTGAAGGCTCACCGGGAATGGACTTTTTGTCGCCGTTCGGTCCATTGATTGGACGGACACGGACCTCTGTGGATCTGATTGATCATCTCAATGCCGTTTCTGACTCAGTGTTGACTCCGGGGCAAGGAGCTGAATTCGAGTTATCGGAAGCGGATTGTTCGTGGGGTGGCGAGGATTCTCTGCAGAGTTGTGTGACTCGCGCGATTCGAACTTATGTCGAAAGTGTCGAACAAGAACCGTCGGGACTTGTCCAACTGGATAATTTCTGGGTTGTCAGCCAGTTCGCAGGAACTCCCAGCCCGGTGCATTTTCATTCCGGGGACTTGTCCGGTGTGCTCTATCTGAAAGTCCCTGCAATTTCACCGGATGAGGAACAAAGAAATTACATCGCTGGTCGTCAGGCGGGATACATCAACTTTCTGATCGGCGGCAAGCAGAGGTTTGCGAGGTCACTGATCAGTTTTAAGCCCGTGATCGGAGATCTCTACATTTTTCCCGGTTGGCTGTTGCACGGCGCGGAGCCGTTTCGCGGGACCGGGGAGCGGCGAAGTTTGGCGTTCAATGCGCGGGTGGAGTAGGGAGCGGCCTACGAAGCTGAGGAGCCTTTGGGCTTCCGGCACCACTGACGATGATAAATCTGACTGGTGCAGAAAGCCGTTAAACCACCGACGCAGGGTCGGTGGCGGGTTGATCAACAAACGACGAGAGCATAATGGAAATCAAGGTTCCGGTTTATGTTGAGACGGTTTCTTTGGTGGCAGGTAAGCCACCGGAGTATGTCGTTCGACCATTGTTCTTCGACGGGCCGGAAGCAAAATCGACGTTCCTGCAAAGTGCCCTGAATAAGCTGACGCATCGCCTGCGAGAGAATCTTGTGGAGCTGGGGAAAGTTCAGCGACACGATGCGCTCGCCGCGTGGACGTATTATCCGGAGCTGGAAACCAAACGGTGTGAGATTCGTCTGGAAGTCGCCAAGCAGTTTGCACGTCTCAAACTGCTTCTGGTCATGATCCCTGAGTTTGATCGACGCATCGGCTTTACTCCGGCGTTTCCAGATGTCTGGTTCGAAATTACAGCCGACCAGAATCCCGAAGAGCGACTGGCCGAAGCGATTACTGAGCATCTTCGGAGAGCATCGCGGGAGTCACACGGAGAGAGTTTGCCGGAGCTGGAGCGATTCTCACTGAAAGGCAACGCGTGGGTTTCAGAGATCGAGTTTCGTCTGAATCCACCTCGAGTTCGTGAAAAGAAAAAGGACAGCCTGTTCGCGTTTCTGGGGGCATCAGAAACTGTTGATGGCGAATCAGAACTTTATCGCGTCGGCCGGTGCCTGAATCATCAGTATCCTCAGGACCTGAATCGAGTTGAACTGCGTGAACGAGAAGTTGACGAGTTAACTCGACTGTTGCAGGCCGATGATCGCCGACCTGTACTGTTGCTCGGAGCACGCCAGGTCGGAAAGACGTCGATTCTACATGAGTACGTGTTTCGGCATGTGAAACGCATTGCCAATCCTCATCGCGACCAGCAGGCCGTGTGGTTGTTGTCACCGCAACGACTGATCTCCGGTATGTCGTATGTGGGCCAGTGGGAAACTCGTTTTCACGCGATCGTCAAGCACGCGTCATTGCGGGATCTGGTGTTGTATTTTGATGATCTGTTGGGGTTGTTTGAGGCTGGCGTGACAAGTCAGTCAACGCTCAGCGTGGCGGCATTGCTGAAGACGGTTCTTGAACGCCGGCATGTTCGCGTGATTGGCGAAATGACTCCCGAAGCGTTTCGTGTGCTGCGAGAGAAAGACCGCAGCTTTGCCGATGCGTTTCATGTGATCCGCATTAGTGAGTTGTCGGCCGACGATAATCTGCGAGTACTATTCAGTCAGCAACGACAGCTCGAAACTCGGCATCGCTGTCGCTTTTGCATCGACGCACTGCCCGCTGTCATTGACTTGCAGCGTCGGTATGCACGGGATGTCGCGTTTCCTGGTAAAGCGGCCAACTTTTTGAAGAGACTGGCTGTCCGTGTCGAAGGCGAGGCACAACCAGACACATCATCGGACAAAGCTGCAACTTCCTCGGTGATTAGTCGTGAGCGTGTGCTGGATGCATTTCATCAGCAAACTGGATTGCCTCGTTCCTTTCTCGATCAGCAACAGACGTTAGCGTCGGATCATGTGGCACAAAAGCTTCGTGAGCGATTTGTGGGGCAGCCAGATGCGGTGAAAGCGGCTGTCGAAATTATCGCGATTGCGAGAGCACGGCTAAATGATCCGACACGTCCTATCGCGTCGCTGTTGTTGCTTGGGCCAACCGGCGTCGGTAAGACGGAGTTCGCAAAATCTCTGGCCGCTTATCTGTTCGGACACGCAGATCGCTTGCTGCGTTTCGATATAAACGAGTATGTCTCGCCGAATGCAGTGCCGCAACTGGTCGGGACGTTTGCTCAGCCGGAAGGATTATTGACAGCCGCTGTTCGTCGTCAGCCATTTGCTGTGATCCTGTTTGATGAAATCGAAAAGGGACACCCGGACATTTTCGATTTGCTGCTGCAAGTGCTGGGCGAGGGACGACTCACGGATGCTCGCGGTCGGACAACGGATTTTTCGAACACGATCATTGTACTGACGTCCAACCTGGGAACTCAGCGTTCTGAAAGTGGCCTCGGATTTGGAAGTGCAGTCGCTGCGGAATCGGGAGTCTCGGTGAGAGCGGCGGAGAATTTCTTTCGTCCGGAATTCTTCAATCGACTGGATCGAGTGATCCCGTTTGAACGACTTTCACGCGACGACATGCAGGTGATCGCTCGGCATCTGATGTCTGATGTTCTGCATCGAGATGGGCTGGTGCGGCGACAATGCGTATTGAATACGTCGACCGCCGCTGTCGACTGGGTGATTGATCAGGGATACAACCCGGTGCTGGGCGCGCGAGCACTGAAGCGGGCGATTGAGAGGGAGTTGACTCGGCCGATCGCTACGTTCCTTGCGGGGTATTCAGCGACTGCACAGCAGATCACAGAGAAGAGTGATAACGCTCTGGATGAACAGTCGGCGATGGCAAGAGATTTGATGCTGATCGATATCGATCGCGCGGATCGCGGACTCTCAGTGGCTGTACGGATATTGAACCAGACAGCAAAGACAAAGGGTTTGGTAAAGCATGCGGAATCTGATTTCGCTGCGACACTCGCTGCAGCCCAGAAGGCGATTGAATTCCTGGGGCGGAAGATCGCCGAGTTAAAGCCCGCAAGCGGTTATGGATCCGGGAGGATCTCTGCGGAGCAAACTCGCTACCTGTTGGTGCAGGATGAATTGCCGAGGCTGAAGACGTGGGTGGAAGAACTTCTGGCGGCTCATGATGCTGCACAGAAAGTCGGGCGGATGGGAGGCGTGATGAAGTCCGGGCGTTCACACGTGAAGCAGGAAATCATTCGCCGTCGCGGGCCTTCTCATGGAGATATTGTCGGTCGAGCGGCTGCAGACGACGAGATTGATGACTTCCTTGAGACGCGGTTTGATGGCCCACCGCGGGACGTCGATTTAACACAAGAACCACAGGCGTTGCTGGCGCGTTGTCGCTGGGTTGTCGCAGTTGCACTGACCGAGCAGAGTGAACTGGATCAGGCTGCTTGTGTCTGCATCAGGTCTGCGGATCCGACGGCATCAGCGGGCATCACAAAACTTGTGGAACGTCTCCTGGCGACATGGACCGACGAGCTGGCTCTGGAGGCGACTTTGGACCCAGACTACGCAACAGGCCATAACCAGCGGATCCATCTGCGTGGTGCACTGGCCAGGCACTATGCCAGTGTAGAAGCAGGTTTTCATGTGTTGAGGTCTGCAGCTTCCGCGTCGCCAAAACTACTGTCCGTGCAGCTTGAAGGGGAAGAGATTCCGAACGTGATTGTTCGGACGTTGGAGTTACCGGAGGAGAATCCATCGAAGAAGAATCTGGTGACTCATCATCATGCGGAGTCATTTCCGACCGTTGAAACTCTGCGTCAGGAAGCGTGGGAAGCACTGCCAGAGCAGGAGAGCTTCAATTTGATCTTTGATATTTGAAATCTCAGATTGATCGCAGAAAGCATGCTGTTAACTCTTGCGACCTCATTAACAATCAACCTTCAACACTCAACATCAAATGCCCACTTATCGTTGTCCTGTTCTGATCTGGAAGAACTCCGCTGGACTGTACACGGCCAGCCTGGTGGAGCAGCATGATCGCGCGGCTGTCGCCACGACACCGCGCGAGGCGTTAGAGCAGCTTCGGAGTTTGCTGGATTGGCAGTATCGTGAAGAACCGTGGCGTGATCCGCCGGACCTGAAAGAGCCTGTTCTGGAGATGTTCAAGGTCCCGATCAGGCCCGAATATCAGGATGAAATGACTGGCCGTCGCTATCCAGTGCAGAGCCCGGTTGATCTGAAGATCTGGTGTGTGATTGGTCGGCAGTTGGGTGGCCCGAGGCTGGCGTCGATTCCGATGATCGGACTACGGCTGAATCTCAGTGAACACGATGATACGAAGACCATGATCCCTCAAATGGTCCAGCGGTGGTTTGAGGGACAGACACCGCGGCAGTTGTCACGCCAGATTCCGCCGGATGAGGTGTTTCTGGATGATGTGTTCGTTTCCGTCGATCCTCACCGCACCGCTGCAAAGCCGCGAATTTCGACAGACCAACTGGCGCGCGTGGCTGATCCGCTTGGTGATGCGTCGGTCCGCTCTTTGTTTGGCCGTGCGTGGGAGCGAGATCGTGAAGTGGCGGATGTCGTCAAGCAGTTGCAGTCTGAGAAAGGCAACTGGTTGATTGTGGGTGAACATGGCAGTGGCAAAACAACTTTGCTGTGCGAAGTGGTTCGCCATGTCGAACGACATCTGAACGAAGAAGAGCAGCAGGAAGAGAATACCTGGGTGTTGAAGCCTGTAAGACGATTCTGGCAGACGAGTGCCGGTCGCCTGATCTCCGGAATGAAGTATCTGGGGCAATGGGAAGAGCGACTGGAAGGCGTCATTCGCGAGTTGAGTGAAATCGACGGCGTCCTGTGCATTGAAAGTCTGCTGGACATTATTCGCAATGGGGGCCGGGAAGCGACGGATAGTCTGGCTTCGTTTTGCATTCCCTATCTGCAGCGTGGTGAACTGCGAATGATCGCTGAGGTTTCGCCGACAGAACTGGATGCAGTGCGGCGACTACTGCCAGGCCTGACGGATTTGTTTCAGACAGTCACACTTGCTCCGCTGGACTCTCCACGAGCCATGCGTTTGCTGGATCGAGTTGCCGATAACAGTGCAGCGGGAGCGAAGATTGCGATTAGTCGAGATGCGGCAGCCCAAACCATTCGATTGTTTCAGCGATTTCAGCCTTACCATGCTTTGCCTGGCGAGGTTGTAGCCTTCTGGCGAGATCTGCTGGACCGGACGGCTCGATCGTCAGGAAAGGCTCTGACGAAGGAGGGCGTCCTGCAGACATTTCTTCAGCGAACAGGATTGCCGGATCGATTTCTGCGCGACGATTTGCCATTGTCTCGCGAGCAATTGATCAGTGAATTTCAATCACAGATCATGGGCCAGCCGCTAGCCTGTGAGACGGCCGCTGACGTTGTTGTGAAGTTCAAGGCGGGTATGAATGATCCCGGGCGGCCGTTAGGAGTTCTGTTGTTTTGTGGTCCCACAGGCGTTGGAAAGACCGAGCTCGCTCGAGCGGTTTCGCGATGTTTGTTTGGAGGTAAGTCAGGGAACGAAGATGGAGCGAATTCAGCGACAGAATCGAGTGAGAAGTCCGCGCGCATGATTCGGCTGGATATGAGTGAGTATTCTGGTCCATGGGCCGCGGATCGGTTATTGATGCAGTCGAATGGAGAACCGTCAGACTTCCTGCAGCAGATTCGTCGTCAGCCATTTACGGTGTTGCTGCTCGATGAGATCGAGAAAGCTCATCCTTCGGTTTATGACGTCCTGATGAACGTATTTGACGAGGGACGGCTGACGGATCGATTTGGGCGGACAACGTGGTTTCGAAGCACTGTGATTTTGTTGACATCGAATCTGGGATCAGATTCTTCGGGGCAAGTCGGATTCGCAGACAGCGTCGCAACTCCCAATATGCGTCATGAGGCTGCCGTGCGGGAGTTCTTCCGTCCCGAATTCTTCAATCGTCTGGATGGAGTTGTTACGTTCGATGCGTTGACTCGTGCAGCAATTCTCCAGATCACGGAGAAAGAGTTACAAGAACTCGCCGGACGTGAGGGGCTGAGAAAACTGGGGCTGAGGCTGCAATGGAACAAGGATGTTGTGGAACATCTCTCCCAAGCTGGCTTCGATCCTCGCTATGGTGCGCGCCCGTTACAGCGAACACTGGAGACACAAGTCGTTGCGCCGCTTTCGCGATTTCTGACGGAGTGCCGGGACTTACGTTCGAAGACTGTTGAGCTGAAACTCAGCTCTGCTGGAAAGATCGAGTTTAAGGTCGTGTAACCGACGATTGGCGGAAGTTCCGTTCGCAAAATCTTGAGGAATGCTTTATTGATCGGCTTTGTTGGCGTCGAGGTATTGTCGACGTGCTTCAGTCAACACGGAGTAGTATTGCGTGAAGACATTGTCGTCCGCGCCGTGTTCGGCGTGGCAATCAAAACAATCTTTCCGATCGAAGGCACGTTCGGCGTGGACTGTTTCTGGTTTTGCTTTCTCAGGTGCGTCGTGAAACATAAAATAAGCCCAGCCGTCTGAAAATCGCTTCGTGTCTTTCACCGCGACTTCAAGGCCTGACGTTGCCGACGCGACAAAGCCTTTTCTGGAGACAGACCCTTTTGTATTGGCCGGGCGTGACTTATTGTTGGTTACGATGAAGACTGTTTGCTCGGGGAACTCGCCGGTCTGAACAAAATGGTCGAAAGCCTCAGGCTGAAGGTAAACGTTATGAAATGTCCCGGGATTTCTGGGATCGTTTTTGTCGCCGTCGGAATAACCAAGTCCGATTGATGTGCCGACGACAACCCACTTCTCATAGCCGACAGGTTGAAGCAATCGACCTTCCCGATCATACAAGGGTTCCTGCATCTTGCTGTCGGTGAGAGCCTCTGGATTGGTCACAACCTTATCGTCAGCAAACAAAGCCAGACCTGCCAGCAGAGAAAACGTGACGGCGGTGACTCGAATTGAAAATGGGATGCGCATAGGTACCCTTGTCGAAAGACTTATATCGATGCTTTGGAGCAGATGAGAGTAAACATCGTAATCGAATCGATGACAAGTTTCTCAGCAGCAACTGAATCTGGCCCCTGGCGGGAACCTGAATTCCTGTTGAGCCGTAATTCGAGAAATTGATTATCTACGTATCGATGCTGTACGTTCTTTCGAATGATGAGCGAGTACTGGAATGTTGTCTTTTGCCTCTGAAATGAAAAAAGCCCCAAAGCCCCTGATACCAACCCTTTGTGATTCGAGATGGTGAAGGCCCTATGAACGAGAACCCCTATCAGGCTCCGGAAAGCACGGACCATGTCGTTCCTGGAAACACAGTCACGGTTCAGACCAGTGAGATCTGGGTTCGTCGTCTGAATTCACATTGTTTGTTGTCGTCGGCGCCTTGACCGGAGTCTCGATCTCGTTTGCTCCATTGGGCTTATTGTGGTTGGTTATCTATAACCAATGGAATGTGTTGACAATCAGCTGCGCCGCGGCATGTTTCCTGATGATCTACTTTGTGCCCATGTTCTACATGCGGCTGGCTGGGCAGGTGATTGGGCAATTGGTCAGCAAACAAAGTGTCTCATGAAATCCGGGCCTGCGAATGAGTAATTCTTCTGCTCATGGCCGGAACGCCTGCGTCACTATTGATCGGCTGGTCTCTGCCAACGCATCACCCTGTTGATATTTTTCACATTTGCGTGTTGCGTTTCGTCAACAACAACATGCATTTGGCTCTCCGGCGTTAATTTTGTTTTGCCGAACGGCGTTTTCCTCTGATTGGTGTCACTGAGAAAACTGCATCGGGCATACTCAATCCATTACGTGATGATCAAGAGATCGTGATATCTCGATTCAAGTCAGGGAAAACAAGTGCCGCACAGGAACTCTCATACCAGCAACTTCCGGAATCCCGTGGGCTTGCTTTTCAGAATGCTGACCTCCGGCAAACGAGCTGCTTACGCTGCATTGTTTCATTTCGCACTGCGTTTGTTGGCTATGCCTGTTGATGCGGTGCTCGAAGGAAAGGAAACTCGGACACTCAAAAAGGCTGCTCCTTCTGTACTGCCGGTCGTGCTGGTGGTTGGAGCACCTCGAAGCGGGACGACGTTGGTTTATCAGACCTTAGCCAGATACATGGATGTCAGCTACGTCACGAACATGACGTCGATGTTTCCGAAATCGTCTGTCACCGCAAGTCGATTGTTGAACTGGATGCCGAAACGTGACTCAGCCGACTTCCACAATTTCTACGGTCAGACGGCCCGGTTACATGGTCCAAACGATGGCTTCAGCCTATGGAATAAATGGCTGGGTGATGATCGTTATGTTCCTCGCACAGATTTGAACGAATCAGAGCAGCAGGAGATGCGATCATTCTTCTCGGCGTGGAGCCAGGCGTTTGGGAAGCCATTCCTGAATAAGAATAATCGCAACACAGGATGTCTGGATCTGTTGTCAAAGGTACTTCCTCAGGCCAGTTTTGTCGTCGTGCGGCGGAATCCTCTGTTGGTTGCTCAGTCCTTGATTAATGCTCGCGAACAGGTTCAGGGTGATAAAGCCGTAGGCTGGGGGTTGCATAGTCAATCGTCGGATACAACGCAGGATCCCCTGCGATATGTAGACGACGTATGTGACCAGATTCTGGAGATTGAGCGACAACTGGATCAACAGTTGAAGCACATTCCGGCGGATCGTCTGGTCGAAGTCACCTATGAAGGCTTCTGCGAAAATCCAGTCGAGTCCCTGCGATGGATCAGCGGACGGATTCCGGGTGTGGATCTGAAGGAGAACCTGATGACAACTGAACTTAAGCCGTTCGAAGCGTCTGCCAAAGTGACACTGACGGCAGCGGAACAGCAGCGGTTATTGAGCCGACTTCAGGAGCGTCGCGCGACGGCCCAGATGGCCCAACTTTAGGTACTTGATTGCCCTGTCAGTGAAAGGTTGTCCTGCCGAGGAAAAACTGAGATCCTGCAGTCCGTCGAAACATCACAGTGCAATTGTTGTGCTGCGGGACGGATTGTGATGCAGGTGCTCTCATGTCAGATTTTTCTCCTCAGCCCACTGCTGCGATGATTGAGTTCTACGAACGTCGTACCATCGCGCACATTGGACGAGTTCGGACTTGCCTGGCTGTAATGGCAGACATTACAGAGTATGGTGCAGAGCTGCTGATTCGTGGGCAGGATCACGATGCGTCCAAGTTCGGACCGGAAGAGAGAATCCCGTACATCTGGCTGACAGAGTTTCATCGTTGTCGCAGAAACGGCGAGTTCTTTCATTATCCTGATGGCGTTGCTGAGCAAATCGAAGAGGCCGTTCGGCACCATATGTCGGTGAATCGTCACCATCCTGAATTTCATCTGCAGCCTGATGATATGTCAGACGTTGATCTGATTGAGATGGTGTGTGACTGGACCGCGATGGCTCAGGAATTCGACCAGAATGGCGGCAGTGCTCGTGGATGGGCAGACAAAGTGATTGGCATCCGAGTACACTTCGGCTCGCGTCATCGACAGTTTGTGTACTCGATGATTGAATTGCTGGATCAGCATTTTTCTCACTTCGGCTTCACGAGTGAAAAGTCGTCGTGAGAGTCGCGCCATTTGAAGTTGCTTCCGGCATTCATAATGCCACGGAAAGGCGGGTCGGTCACGATGTCGGACATATCGAGCAATTCTCCGGCCCGATTGGCGGCACTTGATCAGTTTCGCGGCTACACGATGGTTGGCATGTTGCTGGTCAACTTTCTGGGAAGTTATGAGGTCTGTCCGCGAATCCTGAAGCATAGTCACGACTATTGCAGTTACGCAGATACGATCATGCCGCAGTTTCTGTTCGCGGCAGGCTTTGCAATGCAGCTCAGCCTCGGGCGACGACTACAGCAGGGCGGTCAGATGCCATGGGCCAGAGCCATCCGACGAATCCTGAGCCTCGCTGCAATCGCAATCGTCTGGTATTCGTTCTGCGACTTATCCGCAATCGTGCAGAAGTTCCGAACTGAAGAGACCGCTACAGTGCTGGGAACACTGTTTAAGAGAAGCTTGTTTCAAACGCTATTGCACATTGCAGTCACATCACTCTGGATTCTGCCAGTGATTGGTGCCTCTTCCAGAGTGCGCATGGGATATGCGGCATTCTCCGGATTGCTGCATGTTGTTCTCTCTGGCTGCTTCAATTTCCTGTGGGTAAATTCTAATCCGATGGGGATCGATGGCGGCCCTTTGGGATTTCTTACGTGGTCGATTCCCGCGATTTGCGGAACCCTGGCCTGTGATCTGGTTCGATCGAAAGGAGCGTCTGCTGCGCGATCGCTCATTGGGCCCGGAGTCGGCCTCATGTTTGTTGCGTGGTGCTGGTCCTGCGGTTCGACTCTTTACAACGTCCCGGCTGAGCTCGTGAACGAACAAAAGGCCGTGAAGCTTGCTGAGGACCCGGTCCTGCCATCATCAGAACGCATTCAGCGATGGAGTGGCAGCATTATGGAGCCACCTTTTGTGCCGCCCCCAAATGCCGAACACCGCAAGTGGAATTACTGGATGATGAGTCAGCGAGGAGGCACGATCTCCTACACGACATTCTCTGCCGGATTCTCCTTGGTGGTGTTTGCATTCTTCCTGTGGGCGTGCGATTCGCGCAAATGGCAGGCGGGAATTTTCAGAACACTCGGAACCAATTCACTGGCCGCTTATCTTCTGCACGATGTTGCTTCGTGGTGGATCTCGCCGTGGTTTCCGAGAAGCTCCGGACCATTCATGGTGACATTCGGATTTTTATGCTTCAGCGCGTTCGTCTATGGCGTCTGCTGGATGATGGAACGTCGAGGATGGCTGATCAGGGTTTAGCTGAACATTTCCATACGTTCAGAAACATTGTGTTCTGGATCACTTCATCTCCAGCGACTTCACCAGGAATGCCAGTTCATCTGAAGCCTCTTCGATAATCTTGGCCGTGGGTTTTCCGGCACCATGGCCTGCGGAGGTTTCAATCCGGATCAACGTCGGAGCTGTCCCTGACTGACACGCCTGAATCTGGGCCGCAAACTTGAAGCTATGTCCCGGGACAACTCGGTCATCGGTATCGGCCGTCGTAATCAGTGTCGCCGGATAGCGAACTCCACCCTTGAGATTGTGATAAGGCGAGTACTTCAGCAGTGCGGGGAACTCTTCGGGAACTTCGGCACTTCCGAAATCATCCGTCCAGAATCGGCCTGCCGTGAACTTCTGGAATCGCAGCATATCCATGACTCCCACGCCAGGCAGGCACGCGCCGTAGAGATCTGGGCGCTGAGTCATGCAGGCTCCCACAAGCAGGCCGCCGTTGCTGCGGCCCTGAATGGCCAGCTTCTTTGGCGAGGTGTACTTGTTTTCAATCAGCCATTCCGCCGCCGCGATAAAGTCGTCAAAGACGTTTTGCTTATTCAGTTTTGTGCCGGCCTTGTGCCAGCGTTCACCGTATTCACCGCCGCCACGCAGATTCGCGACTGCATAGACACCGCCCATTTCCATCCAGGTGACTCGGCCAACACTGAAACTGGGAGTGATGGAAATATTGAAACCACCATAGCCATAGAGCAGAGTTGGGTTCGTGCCATCAAGCTTGAGACCCTTCTTGTGAGTAATGAACATCGGCACTTTCGTGCCGTCTTTGCTGGTATAGAAGACCTGCTTCGTCTCGTAGTCGTCCTGATTAAATTTAACCTCGGCTTTACGGTACAGAGTGCTCACACCCGTGATCATATTGTAGCGGTAAGTCGTCGGCGGAGTTGCAAAGCTGCTGAAGGAATAGAACACGTCGGTATCTTTGCGGCGGCCGTCAAAGCCTGTCGCTGTTCCGATCCCCGGAAACTCGACTTCACGCACAAAAGTGCCGTCCATTGCATGCAGTCGAACCTGCGTCTTGGCATCCTTCAGATAGTTACAGACGAACATATTGCCCACGATTCCGACACTGTCCATCGCGTTGTCGGATTGAGCAATGATCTCCTTCCAGTACTCTTTCGCGGGCTTTTTGAGATCGATTGCGATCACACGCTTGTTGGCGGCGTCAAGGTTAGTCTTGAAGTACAGGACATGGCCATCATTTCCAACAAAGGAATACTCGTGGTCAAAGTTGCCGATCAGCTCGGTCGGCAAACCGTAAGGTTCGGTGAGATCTTTGACGACGATGCGATAACGGTCATCCGTTCCCAGCCACACTGTAATGATCAGATAGTGGCCGTCTTCTGAAACGCTAAGTTGAAAACCCCAGTCTGGTTGATCAGGACGCTGATAAACCAGAACGTCAGAGGACTGCGGTGTACCAACTCGGTGATAATAAACCTTCATGTTGGCATTGAGTGAAGTAAATGCGGCTCCTTCTTCAGGCTTCGGATAACGAGCATAGAAGAATCCTTTGCTGTCAGGCGTCCATTCTGCTCCACTGAACTTGACCCACTTCAGTTCGTCTTCCAGCACTTTGCCTGATTCGATGTCCATAATCTTCCAGGTGTTCCAGTCCGAGCCAGCGTCCTGAATCCCGTAAGCGACATACCGTCCGTCGTCACTGAAAGCTGAACCTGACAACGCAACAGTACCCTCTTTAGACCAGGTGTTCGGGTCCAGCAAGACCTTTGCCTCACCTTCGAGCGTTTCCTGCTGATACAGCACGTTCTGATTTTGCAGACCGTCGTTGCGAAAGAAGTAGTATCGTCCACCTCGTTTAAAGGGGGCTCCAATCTTTTCGTAGTTCCAGAGTTCCGTCATTCGCTTCTGAATGGTCTCGCGCTGCGGAATGGATTTCAGATAACCGAACGTGACTTTGTTTTGTTCAGTCACCCAATCGGCGACTTCCTTCGAAGTGCGGACGTCGTCTTCCAGCCAGCGATAGGGGTCGGGAACTTTCGTTCCATGAAAGTCGTCCGTCTGTTCCACAGTGCGAGTCGTCGGATACACGAGATTTGATTCCTGAGCGTTCAATGACGAACAAACGATAAAACCTGTGATGGTTCCGGAAACGATCAGAATTGCTACACAAAGACGATGCATGAGTTGATCCCCCGTTCACTAGCTGAAAGATTTTGAGAATCTTGCTGTGTTCTTCGCAGTTATTCAATTCAGCCGGAAGTTCCTCGCGGCGAGATACGTCGATTCTCGCCTCCAGTCTTCGTCGCTACTCAATATCCGTTAATGATCATCTGCCGCGACACAGGTTCATTCGCAAGGTTCCTCGGGTATTTCTCCCCGAAATCCCGGGTGATCAATACCTGAGCATTCTACGGCAATGGCTCATCAGAGCACTCCTGCATTATCAGCAGAGTTAAGGTTTGATCGCTGTTGTATCCACAGACCGCTAGTCCTGAGAACCATGAGGAGGAAAGACACATGCGAGAAAAGTAGTCATCACTCTTTGAGTGATGAATGCAATTCTGCGTAACTGAGCGTCATCTCACAAACCATCGAATCCCATGCTGACTCACGTGATCGGTGAATTGCAACGTGTGTGGATCGCAGCGACGGTAGACCGTGTGGCCGTCGGTGCGGATCATTAGCCAGCCGAAGTCCCAGGCGTCGCTGGAGTATCGCATCGGGATGGCCGGACGAATGCGAACGACCGGATGCGAACCGATCATGAAAAGTTTTTGCTCCATGTAGTAATACGCAGATCCGCCTTGAACAAAGACTTCGTGATCGACGGATTCATCTCCAGCATTCGTCAGTGAATCACATAGCCCCTTGATACCCAGCTTGATTGAGCAGCCAGCAGAGAACGCTTCAATCAGATCCTCCAGCGATCCTGACAACACACTTCCGTCAGACGAGTGATGCAGAACCTGTTGCCAGTCGTCACGCACGCAGAAACGGAACACGTCAAAGTCGTAGACGAAGTTATGGCTCGGGGCATTGGTATCGGCATCCCATGCGCTCTCGACATGATACTTTGGCATATCAGCGGGAGCTTCTGCGATCGCTGCTCCTCGTTGGCCAACTGCGGGGGTTCCATCAAGAAACGGACGAGCGATGCCCTGTGTTCCGTCCTGATTGTAGAGAAAGAATGACATCGAAGGGCGAGGACCAAATCCTGTTGGCAATTCAATTGGCTGCCGCAAGCTCATCACCCCCGCGCTCCAGGAGTTGCGGATGCGATAGGTCACGCCGAACTCAGCGACTTCGCGAATGCGTTCTGAACTCGATGATCTGACATCGATGTGCTCATTGTGCAGGAACTCCGTTCCGATTCGCAGGTCCGCGGCTCGACCAATCGCGGCACCAAGATCGTCAGGCGATCCTCGCACGATCTGACGAGAAGAATTCAGCTCAAGTAGACATCGCCACGATTGAATCGGATTGGCCACAAAGCACTCCCTCAGTCGTCGAGCAGAAACACGTCAGCATCTCGATTGCCGGATGTTTCCTGTTCCCGCCGATCGATACAACCTTATCAACGAAAAAAGGATTACGAAGCAGTCGCTTCGCAATCCTTTTTTGATTTCAGCAGAGAACACTCAGGGCGACTCTACGATTACTTCTTGGCTGGGGACAGCTGGCGGATGCTGGCACCACTTCGCTTGGAAACCAGTTCCTTGCTGCCGTCGGCATTGATCTTCACGCCAACGCGAGTCGGCTTGCCAGTTTCCGGGCAGATCAACTGAACGTTAGAGGCGTCAATTGCCAGCTCGATGTGCAGGCGTCCACCTTGCGGGCTCTTTGGGTGGCCTCGGCGAACGTGCTTGTAGACCTTATTGACTCCTTCAATAACCACTTTTCCGTTCTTGCGATCTACGGACAGCACGGTGCCACGACTACCGGAGTCGTCTCCAGAAACGACCTCAACAGTGTCACCTTTGCGAATGTGCATCTCTATCAACTCCGAAAACACTCAATTCAGGGCCAAAAACGGAGAAACTCGATTCCCTGCAATCGACATTACAGCCGAATTTCATCACGGAATTTGCAAAAACGCAGCCTTCGGCGACCATGAACCACTGTTCAGCGGCCCGGCGCAAGGTGTGCGCGGAAAATCGAAGCGGGGAAGGATGACAACTTTCGGTCTCCGAATCAAGGCTGCTGAATGCCGTTCAGGCTCGAATTACGGAGTCTCTCGTGAACAGCAAGAAACATCGGCCTCAGAGGCCGGAACTCTGATTTTCCCGAGATACCCGCTGAAACCTGTCGCGAATCTCATTAGCCGACCCGAGCGTAATCCAGACGTCGTACTCCCATTGAAAGCCGGGAACAATCGCCAATGTCTTGATCGGAGCAAAGTAAGAACAGCTTCCCGGTGAATCCATGTCTTTACCAAACCGGTAACAGGTCAGGTCATCTGCGACTGGGACGTAACATCCGATTCCATGATCATCCGCACCGACATAGGCCGCCCAGTGTTCCGTGATCTTGTTGTATTCATTGGGGAATTCAGGTTGAGTTCTTTTCACAGCGGCACCTGTCCACGGTGCATCTCCGTCGTAGAACACCAAAGTTGCCAGGTGAGAGTCGACAAAGAATGCCGGCAACTCCTGATGCTGTGCGGTGTGCGTCTCCTCGTCCGCATATTGAAAGCGAAAACGCACATGCAGCATCTCATCCTTGAGCGTCACTGTCTGCTCCATCGTGCATTCTGATAACAGTTCGCCCGTGGCCCAGTGCAATGGCTGTGACTTTACCCACGATGTTGTCGGTTCATGCTTCTGCTCCAGAATGATGGCCGACTTTCCTCGCCAGTCACCACCCTGAACCGGGTTCCATCGCCACGGCGTTTTGTTCCACAGCGAGCCATCCTCTTTGCCGTACCATGATTGCTGAACCAATCGGCCACGATCAAAACTGTTGATCAGGCTGCGATCGGCACCAACGGCACTTATCCAGGCAATCGCACCACCTGATGACGGGCTAAGTCCAATTCTGAGTTTTTCGTTCTTCAACCAGATCAGTTCTTCCTGAGCTTTCTCTGATGCAGCTACCCAAGACTCTGTTTGCAGCAACGCCGTAACATTCAGAATTTCACACAAGACACAGAACAGCACCGCGGAATGCAACGTCCGTTTACGCGACAACTTTGCTCGTAGCAATTTGTGCAGGCCATAAAGAGCAGACGGCATTTTTCGATGATCCTCAGCAGAAACTCGCTACAGCAGGCTGTTGACGGGTTTGGTTATGACTTTGGTGCATTTCGATAATCAAGCGGAGGCTTCTGATTGGGTTGCATCAATGACTCATATTCCTGATTGCCCAGACGTTTCTGAAACTCCTCTTTTGCCTGCTGAAGTAACTCCGGACTGCGAAACATATCAATCGCGGTTGCCGCCAGAACTCGAGCGGCCAGGTGCATTCCTTTTTCGCCAATTGACGTTCCACCTGCAGCGACCGCCTGCCACGAATGAGCTGGCGTGCCCGGTACCCAGCAGGATGTGCTGAAGCCTGTCGTCGGCACAACCCACGAGATATCTCCCACATCCGTCGAACCCTTGCCGATCGTTCCATCAACGTCTTCGACTCGACTCACAGTTTCCAACGAAACTGGCTCAGAAAGATGCTGCTGAAGACGCGCGGCAAACTGACGTTCTTCTTCGTTGTAGGACAAATCATTCAGCTCAGCCAGGCGGCGACGAGCCATATTCGATAGTGTTTGATTCGGCAGGATTTCTCGAATTCCCCCTTCGTAGCGAATCGTCAACTCAGTCTCAGTTGCTAACGCTCCGGCTTTTGCGCATAGCTCCAGTCGTGAATACAGCGGCTTCAGAAACTTCGCTTCAGGATGCCGAATGTAGTAGTAGACTTCAGCAAAGGCGGGCACCACGTTCGGAGCATCGCCACCACTGGTGATGACATGATGAATGCGAGTTTCTTCAGGAGTATGTTCTCGCATCAGTTCGGCCGCATGATTGGTCAGCTCAACGGCATCCAGTGCTGAACGTCCCTGTTCCGGTGATCCGGCGGCGTGAGCTGTCCGCCCACGAAATTGAAACTTCACGGCAACTCGCGCAAGGCTCGAACGATCTCCGGCGGCTGTCTTGCTGGACGGATGCCAGTGCATGACCGCGTCGCAATCTTTGAAGAGTCCGGCTTCGACCATAAACACTTTGGCACTGCCGCCTTCTTCCGCCGGGCATCCGTAAAATCGCACCGTGCCGTTGAGCGTACCTGCTTTAATCTGCTCGGCGATCGCAATCGTGGCCGATAAGGATGCCGAGCCAAACAGATGATGACCGCAGCCGTGCCCAAAGGAATTGCCATCATCGCGTGAAAGCGGCTCCGGCACCGCCTGCTGTGAAAGGCCTGGCAACGCATCGAACTCGCCAAGGATTCCAATCACAGGCTTGCCCGAACCGAACTCGGCCGTAAAAGCAGTCGGGATTTCCGCAACTCCACGAGTGACTTTCAGGCCCGCCGCTTCAGCCGCGTCAGCCAGCAATGCGGACGAAACAGTTTCCTGATAACCGGGCTCCGCTGCCAGCCAGATCTTTTGAGCAATCTGCCATGTCGCGTCGCGGCGATTATCAACCGACTTTAATGCTCCATCAATCGCGGGATCTGATTCCTGAGCGATCGCCAGAGAAGAAGTCAGCAGCAGGAGAACGAGGGCTCTCCAAGATAGAATTTTCGTCTTGTGACTGGCGCCGTCGCGAGTTTCTGAAACCAACGCTGAGCTTAGCAACAACATTGAGAACCGATGCATTTAAGAATACTCACGGTAATTGATGGAACCGAGAATTCCCGGCGGCGGAGCGACGGGCGAACGGTACACCCGTCGCTCCGCCGACGGGAGGTCTTCTGGGAATTTGCTTACAGTTCTTCAAGCGGTTTTAGCCCTGTCCGAGGGCAAAGTGGCAGCAAACCACACTCGGTACATTTCGGACGGCGAGCGATACAGGTTCGTCGTCCATGATGAATCAGACGATGAGAAAACTCGATCCATTCCGACTTCGGGATAAACTCCATCAGATCGCGTTCGATAATCTCCGGGTTCTCTGATGACGTCAGACCCAGAAGATTCGTCAGGCGCTTGACATGCGTATCAACAACGATCCCGGAGGGAATTCCAAACCAGGTTCCCAGGACAACGCTGGCGGTTTTTCGGCCGACTCCCGGCAGCGTAATGAGTTCTTCAATGTCCTGCGGGATTTCTCCATGAAAACGCTCCACAAGCGCCTGCGCCATTCCACGAATGTTGGCGGCTTTGTTTCGAAAGAAACCGAGCGGCTTAACAATCCGTTCCACGTCTTCCTGTGTGGCTTTTGCTAATGAGTCGGCGTAGGGATAAAGTCTAAACAACTCCGGAGTCGCCTGATTTACTCGTTCATCAGTGCATTGTGCCGACAAAATTGTCGCGACGAGCAATTGAAAGGCGGATTCATGATTCAACGCGCATTCGGCCTGAGGGAACAGCGTTTTCAAACTCGCGATGACCGACTTCGCTCGCTTACGACGGATTGACAGCAGATCGTCAGGGTCTGCCGGCGCCGCCGCCGCTTTTGTTGATACGCTTTTCTTTTTAGCCACAGAAAGCTGATTCCCATTTCAAGTCGCGACCGCAACCGCCACGTCTGCGGCAGTCATTTGCAGAGGAATATCATACCAGCAGGCTGCTGCACAATTGACCCGCGATGATGTTGTAGAATTCCACAAATCCGTTGAGTCTATGGTGGACAGTCTTTTCGCATTCACCGCAAATTTGGTCCTTGCTGCATGCGTCCGAGGGATTCGATTGTTGGCTTTGGCCGATTTCGAGGGTAGTATTCACAAATGACGAACCAAGTATCCCGGTTCGGCATGCCTGCCCGCCCCGAATTTCTCGCCTCATTACAAACGTCTGGTTTGATCCTATGCAACCAGTGCTTGTCACCATTTCCAGCGTCACACTGTTGCTGACCTGCGGCTTCCATTTGAGCCTCTTCGCGGACGAAACACCGCCAGCGGAGAGTTCTGCAAATGCTGCCAACGCCCCCGTCGACTATGTCAAAGATGTCCGTCCAATCCTCCGCGCGAAATGCGCGATGTGCCACAATGAAGCAGAACCCAGCGGTGGCCTGAGGCTTGATGGTGTTGCTCACGTGATGAAAGGTGGAGACAGCGGTCCTGTGTTGGTCGCAGGGAACAGTGCCGAGAGCCGATTGATTCAGGCTGTCGTGCAGACTGGCGATTTGAAGATGCCGCCGCCCGAGGAAGGCAAGCCTCTTGAGGCTGCTCAGATCGAAATCCTCCGACGCTGGATCGATCAGGGAGCGAAGATTCCGGACGACGAAAACCAGATTACTCACTGGGCATTCTTGAAACCAATTCGGCCCGCAGTGCCTCTTGTGGAAGGCTCAAGTTCTCTTCTCGTCGGCAATGAAGGTGGAGCAGGGGCCATCCATCCGATCGACGCCTTTATTGCTCAACAGCATGCTACTCGCGGACTTGCTCCAATCGCTCCCGCACCGAAACACGTGTTGTTGCGGCGAGTCTATCTGGATCTCATTGGTTTGCCGCCGACTCCGGAACAACTGGCCGCCTTTGAAAATGATTCTTCGCTGGGCGCTTATGAAAAAGTTGTCGACCAGTTGTTGGCCAGTCCTCATTACGGCGAACGCTGGGGACGGCATTGGATGGATGTCTGGCGTTACAGCGACTGGGACGGTTACGGAGCCGAGGTTCGCGAAAGCAAGCCGCACATCTGGCGCTGGCGGGACTGGATTATTGAATCATTGAACGCTGACAAATCCTACGATCAGATGGTTGTCGAAATGTTGGCGGCTGATGAAGCTTGTCCGGATGACCTGCAGGCCGCACGAGCCACCGGGTATCTTGTTCGTAACTGGTACGTCTTCAATCGCAACGCATGGCTCGACAATACGATCGAGCATACCGGAAAAGCGTTTATGGGCGTCACTTTCAACTGTGCTCGCTGCCATGACCATATGTTTGATCCTTTGGCTCAGACAGAATATTACAGTCTCCGAGCGATCTTCGAACCGCATGACGTGCGCACCGATCGCGTCCCTGGCCAGAGTGATGTCGTGAAGGATGGACTCGTGCGAGCCTACGACGCCAACGCTGCCGCGCAGACGCTGTTGTTTGTGCGAGGTGATGAGAAGAATCCTCTGAAAGATAAACCCCTGGCTCCACTCGTTCCCGCTGTCTTTGGTAACCGTGAGCTTCCGATTGAGCCTGTGAATCTTCCTGCCAGCTCTTATTACCCCGGGCTGCAGCCTTTCGTGATCGAAGAAGCACGCCAGAACGCTGAAGCAGAACGAAAGCTGGCCGATGATTCCCTGGCGGCAGCAAAAGTCGCCATTGAAAAAGCTCAATCAGCGCTCGCGGAATTCAGGAATCGACCTGATCAGCCTGCAGAGACAGCAACGCTCCTGACAGATGATTTCTCCGAAGCTCGCCCGGAGCTCTGGGAAGCTGGCACCGGCAACTGGCAATATCAGGACGGTTGTCTGAAGCAGCTTGATGCAGCCGACACAATGTGCAGCATGAAGGGACGGCAGGTCGTTTCCAACGACTTTACGGTACGCGTGAAATTTCGAATCACGGGCGGTGACGTCTACAAATCCGCAGGTGTTGCGTTTGATATTGTTGATGACCAGAACCTGACGTTCATTTATGTCAGCTCGGGTGGCGGGAAGCTGCAGATTGCTCATCGAATCAACGGAGCCGATCAGTATCCAGCGAATGGCTCAAAGCCTATGACCGTTGAACTTAATCGTGATCATGAGATGATCGTAAAGGTTCGCGGGGCACAGGTGGAGATCTCTCTGAACGGCGAGTCGCAACTCATGTATGCCATGCCGAGTCCTCGTCCAGCTCAGGGACGAGTCAACATCTGGACCTATGATGCGACGGCTGAGTTCACAGCGATTGAAGTCAAAGACGCGGCTGAAATCAGCGAAGAGACATTGATGGCCAACCTGACATCAGCAGAAGGTGTCGTGAAAACAGCGGAAAAGAAACAGGCGGTCGCTCAGGGTTTGCTGGATTTTACGTCCGCTCGAATTGCTGCCGACGCGGCCAACTATGCGACGCCTCCAGCAGGCAATGCGAAAGAACTGTCCTTAGCCGCCGGTAAGGCAGAGAAGACATGGTTGCTACTGCAGGAAGACCTCAAGCTGGTCACGGCCGAACAATCACTTGCGGCAGCAAAGGCAGCACTTCCCGTTGAAGGAATGCCGGCTGATGACAAAAAGACGAAAGCTGTTACCGATGCTGAGGCAGCCGTCGCAGCTGCAAAGACTGCTGCTGAAACTGCTGCGAAAGTGGCCGCAGAGCCGTTCGAAGCCTACACGCGGTTTACTCCGGTTTATCCATCGTCAAGCTCCGGGCGCCGCCTCGCGTTTGCGCGCTGGGTCGTCAGTCCGGAGAATCCGCTGACCGCTCGTGTTGCTGTCAATCACATGTGGCTGCGACACTTTCATCAGCCGTTGGTGCCGACAGTGTTTGATTTCGGGATGAACGGAAAGCCTGCGTCTCATCCGGAACTGCTCGACTGGCTGGCCATTGAGCTGATGGAAAGCGGCTGGAAGATGAAGCCGTTGCATCGACTGATTGTGACGAGTCGTACCTATCGGCTGGCATCGTCCGCAGCAGCGTCTTCATCTGATGTGGCAACGGCGGCTGCAAACTCAAAGATCGATCCGGAGAACCGTGCTCTGTGGCGTCAGAACAGCCATCGCATGGAAGCTGAGATCATTCGAGACGCAACCTTTTACGTTGCGGGTCAGTTGGATACGAAAATGTATGGAGCAGATCTCGACCCGGCCACCGGCCTGACGCTCGCTCGTCGCAGTGTTTATTTCCGCACGTCGAAAGAGAAGAAGATGACGTTCCTCTCCACTTTCGACAGCGCGAATCCGGTGGAGTGTTATCAGCGAGCAGAAAGCATTTCTCCTCAGCAATCACTGGCGATGAGCAATAGTCCACTGACGTTGGCTCAAAGTCGAATTCTGGCCGGGAAACTCAGCGAACAATTGCCAGCGGATAATTCTGAGGAGACTGCAACTTCGTTCATCGGGCTTGCATTCCGCCACGTGTTGTTGCGAGATCCCACGGCAGAAGAACGCTCAGAGTGTCTTGCATTCGTGAAGCAGCAATCAGAACGACTGGCAGCTGGTTCAGCCCTGACAAGCTTTTCAGGAGGCACTGCGAATCCAGTGAAACCGTCTGCCGATGCATTACGACGCGCGAGAGAAAATCTCGTGCATGTGCTGATGAATCATAACGACTTCGTGACGATACGGTGATCTTGATCAACGTGACATCGCCAGTTGGTTTTGATGGCTGAATCGTCGGCAGGCGAGGTCGATGATTCTTTCGGACGCTTTGCCATCGCCATAAGGATTGACGTCGACCTGCATCGCTTCGTAGGCATCGCGGTTCGTTAATAGTTCGCAGACCTCTCGGACAATGCGAACTGGATCTGTACCGACAAGTCTCGTCGCACCGGCGACCAGTGCTTCTGGCCGTTCTGTCGAATCACGCGTCACCAGAACTGGTTTCCGCAACGATGGAGCTTCTTCCTGCACGCCGCCAGAGTCGCTCAGAATCAGCGTGGCCTGATCCATGAGCCAGATAAACTCGGGGTAGTCTGCCGGTGGTATCAAATGAACATTCTTGCGACCGGCCAGAATCTCATGCACTGGTCCGCGAATGTTGGGATTCATATGGACTGGGTACACATATTGAATCTTTGGAAACATGTCGGCCAGTTGACCGATCGCTGAGCAAAGGTTGCGAATTCCTTCGCCATGGTTTTCTCGTCGATGAGCTGTGATCAAAACCATCGGTCGACCAGCAATATCGGGATGCTTCTGGATCCAGGTCGATGAGTTGGCTCGCTCCTGCTGAACAGACAACTTCAAAGCGTCCAGCACAGTGTTGCCTGTCACAACGACATCATTCGGCGAATAGCCTTCCCGAAGCAGATTATCCTGAGCCGCTTCTGTCGGCGCGCAATGTAGAGCTGTCGTCAGTGAGCAGACTCGTCGATTAAATTCTTCGGGAAACGGTGAATCAATGCTGTCTGTTCGCAGACCGGCTTCAACGTGAATAAAAGGGATGCGTGCATAAAACGCCGCCATGCTGGCACACAACGCGGTCGTCGTGTCACCCTGACCGACAATGCAGTCCGGTTTCGTTTCGGAAATCACGCTCGTCAGCATCTGCAAACACCGTGCTGTCAGTTCCGACAGTGTCTGGTTCGGCTGCATCAAATTCAGATCATGGTCAACTCGCAGGCCGAAGTACTTCACAACCTGATCGAGCATCTCTCGATGTTGTCCGGTCAAACAGACAATCGGAGTCACCCTCGGATTCCTCTGCGCGGCCAGCACCAGTGGTGCCATTTTGATGGCTTCGGGCCGAGTACCAAAAATGCAGAGCATGCGAAGTGACATGGGAATTGGTCCGGATAAAGGATTTCAAATTTGAAATTTCAGATTTGAAATGGAGAACATGGCGGAAGCTGACAAAACCCACTCGGAGGGCTAACGCCCTGCCGCTCGCCTTTGGGCTCTCAAATTACTGGGTCTGTTGCAGCCACTGGCTAGCGGCTTGAGTATTAAATCGCAGTACGTCGATATGAAACTCGGGCAGATGTGCGATGGATGATTTCACGGGGATCTGATTGACTGGCTCAAAAATGTCCGGATGATTCTTCACCAGATCTCGCAATTCCTGAGCGACCTCGATCGTCTGAAAGAACTGAGGATTCTCGAGCACCACGAATTTCGGATTCGCTTCGATAAACTTGGAAACGATTTCTCGATCGTTTTCAACGTGCTTCTGAAAGTCCGTAGATGGCACGCAGACAAAGTCGTACAACAACTTGTCTCCTCGAATCACAGAGCGCGAACGACTAGGGTCCAGATGTCGCATGTGGTACGTGAAGTTTCCATCCCACCAGCCATCGAAGAAGACGCTGTCGCCGGGTGAGGTTTGTTCAAGAATCTGTGCCGCGGCCGAGCCATAGCCTTCGACTCGGTAAGTCGGAAGACTCATCGCCCCAAATGCTGTTGAAGCAAACAGAATGGCATACACTCCAACCGCGAGCGGCAGAGCGTGAGCCCTCCTGGAGATTCCTGTCGCACTCGGAGGGCTCACGCCCTGCCGGTCGCCGGAGAATGTCCGCCGTACCAATCCAAGGATCGCTTCCAGTCCGCAGACTGCGAAGAAAGCCACGGAGGGCATCCAATAAATCGCATGCCGTGCTCGTAGTTCCGCCAGAGGCGAGAACGTCACATAGGTCGCCACCATCAGAGCGATGAATGCAGAATTCTGCAGTCTTTGACCTTGTCGCAGCGAAAGTGCAAATCCGATGACACAGAGAACTGCGGCAGGCCAGCCAGATTGTTCCACAATTGCGACCGGGTAATACCACAGGTTTTTTGTCGCAAGAAAAGCGTTCGCAGTTCCATCTTCAGAACCGCCGACCGATTCCGCAGCCTGCCGAACATGCAAATGGCCCATCTCCTTTGCGATCACCAGATACACCGGACCAACCAGCACAATGGCGATGGCCGAGGTGATAAGAACATGTCGGCTCCACAGCTTTCCCCAACCGCCACGTAGAAGGAACATCGCGAGATAGAACGGGATGAGCACAGCCGCGTCAAATCGAGTCAATGCTGCTAGCGCTGCCGAGATCGCGGCAACGTAAAGATGCCGACGTCGAGTGCCTCGCAGCCACAGATCGAACTGATCAACAGAAACCATCACCAGGGCGAGAGTTGGCATTTCCAGCATAACATCGCGACTATAATCAAAGATCAACGGCGCGATGGAGTACAGGATCATCACGGCGGAAGCGAGGTCATCATCCAGAATGCGACGTGCCATGCGATACACACACCAGCACGACACAATGAAGCTCAGCAGGACCAGCCAGCGCGCGACGTCGGCTGACGTTCCAAAGATCAGCATGGCGACTCCGCATACGCCGTGAAACAACGGAGGCCAGACTAGAAGCCCAAGTGCGGGGTATTGTTCGTAATACTGTTCTGCGTAGTCTTTGGGATTGCTTAAGTGACCTGTGGTGATCGTATCGGTCAGAAGATCTCGGAAAAAAATCGATGTCACAACATGGCGATTTGAGTCACCACCAAAAACAGGTTCCACCGGCCGCGCGCAGACAAGGTGTAGTGCAACCGGCAAAGCGATGAGCAGGATGGCTCGACGAATGCGGCTGGCGCGGGGTTCAGGTTGTGTTGATGACGGGATCATGTTTTCAAATCACAGTTTTCACCACAGAGAACACAAAGGATACGCAGAGAGATTTCAGTGAGGGATAAGTCGCAAGTTTGAACGCGGAGGTCGCGGAGGAACGCAGGGGGAAAACAGATTGTGCTTAACTCTGCGTCCCTCCGCGGACTCTGCGTTCAAATCACTTTTGTGATTCCTCTTCGATCCCCTCTGTGTTCTCTGTGACCTCTGTGGTCAATACTTTTTCCAACTAGTTTCATGCTCGAACGGCCGGAGTCCGACCGCTCGCCTGCTTGTGATTTTTCGTATTCATCTCCGCGATGGCTGCAGCGTGGTCTTTCATCGGGCGGATGTCGTAGTGTTGGCTCATCATGTCGAGCATCTGAGAGACCAGCTCAACCTTGGGTTCTGCAGGTCGACCCATCGCTGGGAAGAATGCCAGATCCTTGTCATCGTCGCAGCCCATGAAGTCGAGAGGATGCAACAGCAGTGAAGGCGCGACGCCCATCATGCGGCACATCGTTAGCGCCATCCGCCAGTAGTTGATGGCAGTGAATCGCGAGAATTGAGCAAGATACAGGATGTAGCTGGCATGAATCGGAACTTTGAACAGTGGCATCGTAGTGACAGGAATCTCTGTCAGCTGGCCTTCTGGAAAATTCCAGGTGAATGGCTTCAGAGGTCGAAAGCCTTCGTTGAATTTACCAAAGAGCTGTTTTCGTTCAGCTCGCTGTTCGGCCGTCAGCTTTGTCGACATGAAGTAATACATGCGTGCAAGCGGACCCAGATATGTTGGAAACGTCGAGCAATCGTATTTGTATCCACGACGAATCAGAATCTTCAGCAGCAGATCACAAAAGCTGAATCCGGGGCCTCGAAAGCCAATCGGACACTGCCCGGTGACTCGTTCGAGATGTTCTTCGGTCTTTGCCAGTTCGCTGACCAGTTCCTGCTCCGAGTACAGATGCAGCCACGGCTCATGATTGAACGAGTGGTTACCGATTTCGTGCCCAGCGGCTGAGATCGAGGCGAGAGCTTCAAAATTCTCTTCGCGTGCAGCATCCTGGCCGACGATGAAGACGGTCATCTTCATGTCACGTTCGTGAAGAACCTTCAGGAACCGTGGTACGACAAGATCCAGATAGGTCGGGTACTTGTCCCAGCCCGCGTCGCCATGAGTTTTCATGTACGACCATTTGTTGTCGAGATCGAGTGAAAGGCTGGCGATAGGTTTCATGTTTGTGAAGTCTTCAGTTGACAGTGTTCAGTTTTCAGCAACGGCGAGCGGCAGGGCGTCAGCCCTCCGAGTTGTTTTCTGATCGCAGTGGTTCACCACAGAGTTCACAGAGAGCACAGAGGAAACGCAGAGAGATTTCAGTGAGGGATAAGTCGCTGGTGTGAACGCAGAGCTCGCGGAGGAACGCAGGGAGAAAACAGATCGTGCTTAACTCTGCGTCCCTCTGCGAACTCTGCGCTCAAATCTTCATTGCGTTTCCTCTGCGACTCCCCTCTGTGTTCTTTGTAACTTCTGTGGTCAATTAAGTGGTTGAACTCGTCGCGAGCTCTCGCAGTGCTGAAGCCGTGCCGATTCCCGGAGCGTTTTCAGTTCGAGCAGAAGCTCGCGATTTGGTCAATATGTCAGGAAGTTTGGCCACGAAGTCATTGGCCAACTTGATGGTTTCGTTGACGTTGAGCGTTCCGTTTACGATGTGAGCAGAGTTCAGTGAATACAGCCCCGGGACAGATGTGACAGTCGGAGGCAGACGATCGGAATAGCCGAGCGTTGGCAGGGCGAATACGTGGCGGACTCGAGAAACTCGGAACGCCTTCACATCGGCCAGCGAAAGCGAAGGATGCATTCTCTGCAGACCTGCGATGAATTCATGTTCGATCTCAGCGTCGGACTTTTCGAACAATTCATCGTTCGGTGTCACATATCTCGGCAGGTAAACAAGGGCGTTGCCGTCCAATTCCTGCTTGTCGACAAGTGATGTCATCTCGATCACAGCGGTGAAAGGATAGCCGGCATCGGTGATGTTCGTGACATAGTAAGGCGAGAGACTCTTCTTCAGCAGCACAGACGCGCAGACGATGCCGTGGTAACGGACTCCGTCGAAGAGTTGTTTTTCGGAGGAGTTCAGTTCCGGACAAAGACGGCTCATCACTGGTGTCGGCAGGGTTGAGACGACTTGATCAAACACGCGATCGTGTTCAGCAAACTGAACTGTGAGTCGCCCGTCGATGGTCGTGCGAACTCCTCGTACGACCGAGTTGCATTGAATCTCAACGCCTTGAGATTTCAGCTTCTTCGTGAACTGCTCCAGAATGTTTGCATAGCCGCCGCGACAGTAGCCAAACATTTCCTTCTTCAGGCCGGTTCGGCGAGCCGCATACATTCGAGCAATCGTGGCCCAGATAAATGCGGCCGAGGTTTCTCGCCAGCATTCGCCAAGTTTGCAGCGAAGCAGTGGCAACCACATCTTCTCGAACGTTCGCTGGCCAGAGAGCTTTGTCAGCCAGTCACCGACGGAGATACTCTCCAGCTTCTTCCAGTTCGTGACTCGAGCAGCATAAAAAATGGTACCGCCCAGTCGAAGTTTGTCGATCAGACGGAGTGGCGGGAACTTCAGGAACTCAACGGTGTTCGACATCGAATGCATTTGGTTGTCGGTGAAGAATCCGGTCTTCGTCTCGACCCACTGCATTTCATTCTCAAGCCCAAGCTCCCGCAGCACTTCTCGCGCGTGAAGATCGGACATGAGCGTCACGTGATAATGACGATCCCAGGTACAGTCACCAATCTTCCACGCATCGGCTAAGCCGCCAAGATTCTGACGACCTTCGAGCAGTGTGACTTTGTTCCCTTGCTGCGTCAGACGCAGCGCGAGAGTCATCCCGAGAATGCCACCGCCGAGGACTGCAAAGTGTTGTGTCATGGTTAAAGTTCTCAGTTGTCAGGAATCACAGTTTGAACCACCGAGGTCACAGAGGAATCGCAGAGAGCTTGAATCAGTATTCCGATCGCAGTTTTGAACGCAGAGTTCGCGGAGGAACGCAGGGGGGAGAACAGCTTGTGCTTTACCCTGCGATCCTCTGCGGACTCTGCGTTCAGATCCTCGTTTGCTTCCTCTGCGATCCCCCTCTGTGTTCTCTGTGACCTCTGTGGTAAATCACTTTTTTTCAATTAATTGCACACTGGGTCCGCCTTTCTGCAGAAGTCCTGCCCGGCAGGCAGGACCTACTGGGCAGCAACGGTGGTCTCTATTTCTGTTACGACATGACTGTTGATCGAGTAAGCTCGACCACACTGGCAGGTGGCTTCGACTGGCGTCGAGTTATCAGCATCGCTGAATCGATGCACGGGTTCGCCGCAACGGCAGACGACTCCGATAACTCGAGCTGGTGTTCCAATCGCGAGACAAAAATCCGGAACGGACTTTGTCACGATGGATCCCATTCCGATCATGGCCCAGCGACCGATCTCCAGATTGCAGCCGACAATACATCCGGCTCCGATGGTCGCCCCCTCGCGAACCACCGTAGCCAGAGTATGTTCGTCCGGATCTGAGGAACGCAGTTCTTTCAGATCCGGTGTTGTTGCTCGTGGAAAGCGATCATTTGTAAAGATCGTTCCCGCACTGATCATGACACCGTCTTCGATCGTGACGCCGTTGCAGATATACGCGTTCGAGTTAATCTTGACTCGATTTCCGATCTTCACGTCGTACGCGATCGTCGATTTTCCGCCCACGAGACATTGCTCGCCAAGCACCGCGTCATGGCGAATATGCGCGTTGTCCCAAACCGACGTGCCTTCGCCGAGCTGCACGTTGGATTCGATGATTGCTGTCGGATGGATGCGGGGCATAAACAGTTCTCAGTGTTCAGTTTTCAGTGTTCAGGAACACAATACGACTCCGAGTTTCAGCTTCCTGTGTTCTGCTTTCTTTACTAAACACTGAAGACTGAACACTCTTCAATCAATGACTCACCACATGTTGACTGATAGTCGTGCGACGGAACTGAGCGGCCGGTGTCACCGTGTGCCACTTCTCAGATCGCAGAGCCGCATAGGCTGTCTCAATGACTCGCACAGAGGCGATCGCATCAATCGGAGTGATGATCAATTCTTCCGTACCGCAAATCGCGCCACCGAAGTTCTTGATCTGGTTGCCGAAGGCGGCAACCTTGTCATAACCGTTACCGAACACGGTCCACTCTTTCTGATCAGCCAGCTTGTACTTGGATTCTTTCCAGCCGACGGACAGAGTTCCCTTCGAACCATAAATGCTGATGAAGTCAGCCCGAACCTTGTTCAGGCTCCACGACAGATCAATATTCCCCATCGCGCCGCTTTCGGTGCGGGCAAAGATCAATGCCGTGTCTTCCACAGGCAGGTTCTGAATGCGTTTACCCTCAACGACCTGCAGCTCAGTAATGTTTCCGAGGAGAAAGCGAAGGATGTCGACGGAATGGGTTCCGTTGTCTATCAGAACACCGCCACCACTGATCGCTGGCTGGCTGTTCCAACGCTTTGACATGTCGCAGAAGCCGGCGAATGTGTTTTCGTAGAGAATGATGTCACCCAGAATTCCTGAATCGATAATTTCACGAGTCTTCTGGACGTCAGCGACAAAGCGAAACTTGGAGCCCATCGAAAAGACGACTCTGCAACGCTGAGCAGTCTCGGCCATACGGATCGCCTCGTCGGTGCTGATCGCCAGAGGCTTCTCGCACAGAACATGAACTCCTTGCTCCATCAGGCGACAACAGACTTCCGGGTGAGTCGATGGAGGAGTACACACGATTGCGGCCGTTGGACGCAGTTCCCCAATCATTTGATCAACGTTGTCGTAGGCGGGAACATTGCACATCGCGGCAACGTCTTTCGCGGACTCCAGGCGAATGTCGGCGACACCAACGATTTGGTAAGGCAGCCCCTGAACGAAGGCTTGAGCATACGATCGTGAAATCCCACCGGCTCCCACGATAACAAAAGTTGGCTGAGTACGAGCGATCATGAAAGACTCCGGGAGAACAGCTAAATGATGAATCGAAAATTAAGAATGAATCGCTGGTTGAACCACAGAGGTCACAGAGACCACAGAGGAAACGCAGTGAGTTTGGAATGAGAAAGCAATCGCAGTCTGGAACGCAGAGGTCGCGGAGGATCGCAGGGGAAGCACATATTGAAACTTCCCTGCGATTCCCCTCTGTGTTCTCTGTGACCTCTGTGGTCAATCAATGCGCGAGTGCTCGGAGGGCTGACGCCCAGCCGCTCGCCTTGGTTTACTTCACCAATTCTTTGCTCGTCAGAGCCAGAACGGCGTTGCGGATGTTTGTTGACAGGTACTGAATGTGCTCGTCGGTGTACTTTTCGTTCCATGGCAGAACGAGGACGTGTTCGAGAGCGTTCCAGGTGCCTTCATAGTGGCATCGGCTGTAGTCTGTCGCTTCTGGTCGAGCCAGCGTGAACGGCCAGCGGCTGGTCCCGAATGTCACCTGATTCTTGATCACCTGGCATTCGAAGGCTGGCTTCTGGATGTATCGTGGAGCACACAGAATTCCGAAGTCCTTCAGAGCAGCCCCGAGAGCCACAGTGCCGCCAGGAATGACGGTTTCGTCAACCCGCAGACAGTACTTCCAGAACGTGTGAACGCTCTTCTCTGTGATCACCGGAGTTTCAATTCCTGGCAGTCCAGCCAGCTCTGTCGTCAATGCGGCGGCTGTGCGAACGCGAGATTCGACGACTGCATCCAGCTTATCGAGCTGAGCTACAGCCACTGCGCCCAGCAGTTCGCTCATGCGATAATTCGGAGCGATGAAGTAGTGATCCGGCTTTGCGTCGCCATAGCCCCAGGCTTTGTTGATGAACAGATAAATACGGCGAGCCAGAGCAGGGTCGTTGGTTGTCACGATCCCGCCTTCACCAGTCGTGATGTGCTTGCCCTGCTGCAGGCTGAAGCTGCCAACGGCTCCGAAGGTGCCGACATACTGATCACGGTAGGTAGTCAGGAATGACTGAGCGCAATCTTCAATCACGGGAATACCATGACGATTGGCGAGCTCCATAATCGGAGCCATGTCGCATGGGTTACCGAACAGATGAGTCACGATGATCGCTTTAGTCTTCGGGCTGATGACCTTTGCGATCGATTCTGCCGTAACATTGTAGGTGTGTGGATCAACGTCGCAGAAAACTGGAATCGCGCCCTGATAGATGATCGGCGTAATCGCACCCATGTCGGTGATGGATGTTGTGATGATTTCATCACCCGGCTCGGTATCCAAAGCTGCGATCGCACAGTGAACTGCAGCGGTTCCGCTTGAGCACGCGTAGGCGAACTTTGCACCAATCTTCGCGGCAAACCTGGTTTCAAGCTGCTTTACGAAATTGCCCTTGGTGCTTGTCAAAGTACCGCTGGCCAGACACTGTCGCACGGCTTCAAGTTCTTCTGGTCCAAATGTTCGTCCGGTAGCGTCCTGATCCGATGGCAGTGTGATTCGGTTCGTCATGGTTGAGGCTCTTTCGAAAACAAGGACTTCGGCTAAAGGATTTGAGATCTGAGGTTTGAACAGGAACGGTAGTGACTTACTTCAAGGCTCCATGGGATCCACTGAGTTTTCTGGCGACAACTTTCGACAGTAATCGAAGATGAGCCAAAATCGTGCGAACGGTCTTCATCTTTGAAAAACCGAACAGTCGAACTTCCAGAGTCGCGGGATGCTCGACAATCTTTCTTCCGTGCAGACTTAACTGAGCCGCCAGTTCTGCGGTGCCCAGGAAGCCATTCTCAACGAGTGGCAGATCAACAATTTGTTGCTTGCGGTAGACTCGAAAACAGCTGGTCCATGTTGAAAGGTTTTGCCCCAGCAGTATGCGATACAGGCACGACAGAGTATGCGACAGAACCAATCGCCAGCTCGGCACGTTGTTGACTTTGCCATCACGGTGATACGGTGACGCGGTCACCATCGCGACATCTCGCGTCAGTCGTGGCAACATATTCGTCAGCTCGTGCGGATCGTAGGAGCAGTCCGCGTCGATCGAAGCGATGATCTCAGTCTGTGCCGCGTTGATGCCCGTCAGAATCGCAGCTGAGACCCCTTTATTGGTTTCATGCCGAAGGATGCCAATGCCTGAGTCATCACCAAACAACGACTGCAGAACCTCATGAGTGTTGTCTTTGCTGCAGTCATCGACGAAGAGAATCTTAAGATCCCACTGTCGCGACAATTCGTGTCGTAGTGACTGCATCGTGCGATGTAGGTACGGCAGAGTTGACTCTTCGTTATAGCACGGGATGACCAACGTGGCCGCCGGACGTTGTACGCGGCGGACACCGGAGCCCCCGCTCGACGAAGTCTCGTCCGGAGCCGTCGTTGAGACTTCCCGAAGACGACTGTCTCTGGCAGGACGATCAGCCAGTTTATGAACATGCTCTGAAAGCGAGGCCAGCGGACTTCCGTTCAGCTTTGCATGGTCCTGAATAGAAGTGAAGTTCGCAGACGCAAGATACTGTGGGAGAAGCGTGCGATACTTGCCAAGATTTCTATAGTGACGGATCTTCGTGAGCCGGTCGGTAACACTCAGCCGTGGCTGCAGCTCGTCAAGTTCCCAGACCTGAAAATACATCACGAACGGAGACGTTTCGGTCTGCTGCCATTTTTCAATGGCCGAACTCATCAGTGATTCGGGCAACTGTCGCAGATAGTTCCCACCGGCGATCGGTAACCAGCCACCAGCGAACGGCATCGTTGACGGTGGAATCTCGAGGATCGTGCCGTTCGAACAAGCATGCTCGTGAATGTGTCGACGCCAGGGTTGCCGACTAAAATCACGCCGACGTGGCATCAGGCTGGAGTCGTAGAGATAACCGGCTTCCAGCAATTCATCGAGGAAGCCCAGATCCTTCTTGTGAAGCCATCCATCTGACAACCGAAACCCGACAACAGGTTTACCGACCGTGTCTTCCAGAATTTCGCGTGATCGTCTCAGGTCTTCGCGTCGCGCTTCCAAGCTGAGTTTGAGGAGCGGCTGATGAAGATGACCGCGGCTTGCAATTTCGTGGCCTGCTTTCGCAATGCTGCGTATCAGCTCTGGATACTTTTCTGCAATCCAGCCGAGCACAAAGAATGTGGCTTTGGCATCATGCTGAGCCAGCAACTCAAGTGTCTCTTCTGTGTTCTTCTCAAGTCTCGATTCGAAACGATACCAGTTGCGAGGACTGATAAAGCGATGGAAAGCCCCCGCCTGAAAATAGTCTTCCAGATTGACTGTCAGAATCTGCGCGTGTGACGACTCCGCGTTTTTCAGAACGAGTTTTGAGTCGGCAGATTTTGGAGGGAGTTCCTGCACCAGCATGTTCGAATCACTGAATGTAAAGACTTAGAACAGCTAACAAATCCGGGACTTGCTCCCGCAAACTTGCGAGATCACAGTAAAGAGTGACTGGCAATGGAACCGGTCCCGGTTTTGTTAGGGCCTATTTGCAACTCAGAGCACAATGACCCGAGTAGATCGCAAAGAACCTTCCCCCGGGTGCTCTCAAACGTAGGTTCTGTAAATCTGCAGGTTGTTGAATTCATGAAACAGATGATGTGTTCGTGGAGGTGAACAGGGCAGATTGAGTGCAATCTGTCAGTCATACCGATTGATCTGTTGATGAGAACTTTCCCGAGAATGAATGCAATGTGCACAGGCCACAGGATCGCTACACTTCGCTGCAGTGTCGTCATCTGCGGAGAACCATGCCCTTGAAGATTCACTCACACCGCCAGAACATCCGTGTGGCCTGCTGTGAGTACCGCGTGGTTGCCCCTGTCGTTTTTTCACAGATGTCTTTGAAATTGAATGAAAGTTGAAAGTGCTCCGGATCGGTTCCATAGAGCTGGACTTGCCCGTCGTTCAAGCAGCGTTAAGCGGCTACAGCGACTGGCCGATGCGGGCCATCGCAAAAAAGCTGGGAGCGCCCTATTCCATTTGCGAAGTGATGACCGATTCGTTTGTTAGTTCGCTGAAGGACCGAGCAAAGACACGGCATCACCTGTATCTGGAGGAAGGTGATCATCCAGCGGGTGCTCAATTGATGGGATCGGAGCCGGATGAATTTCCCGGTGCTGCACTGAAACTGGTTGAGGCGGGCTTTGACGTCGTTGACATTAACTTTGGTTGTCCCGCAAAACGTTCGGGTGGACGATGTCGAGGCGGATATCATCTGGGGCAACCTGATGTTGCGATTGAGATCCTGCGACGAGTCCGGGATGCTGTTCCATCGCAAATACCGGTGACCGTTAAGATGCGACGCGGCCTCGATGATACTCCACAGAGTCGCGACAATTTTTTTCGCATCATCGAAACAGCCTTTGAGACCGAGATTGCCGCCGTCACAGTGCATGGTCGCACTGTCGAACAAAAGTATATCGGTCCCAGTCGCTGGTCGTTTCTGAAGGAAGTTCGACAGCTCTTCCCCGGCCGAACATTGCTCGGCAGCGGTGATTTATTCACAGCGGCCGATTGCGTGCGCATGCTTCAGGAGACGGGCGTCGACGGTGTCACAGCGGCACGAGGTTCGATCGGCAACCCGTGGATCTTTTCTCAGGCGGCCGCTTTGCTTCGCGGCGAACCACTCCCGGATGCGCCGACCGTTCATGAGCAGCGTTCTGTCATCTGTGAGCACTTTCGACTAGCCGAACAGATTCTGCCGGCCGATCAGGTCTCAAAACAACTTCGAAAGTTCTGCATTCATTACTCTGGCTGGCATCCTGACGCCGCGCCAGTCCGAGCAGCCTTCATTGCCGTGAAGAATTCGTTCGACTGGCATGAGGTCATCAGCCGCTGGTATGCGATTGATCGCGCTGGGCAGTATCCGGCCGACCCCGGCAACACCGGAACGGGGAATCTTTCGGCAAGTCAACTGACGGAGTAAACCGCTATGCAAACAGTACAGGCAGCGAACGCATTTAATGAGCGTTTCTGTCCCTGAAGACAGCGGCAACAGCAGCAATGTGTTCGAGATCTGCCCACAGAAGGTTCAGACCATATTGGTCGCTGATCCTGAGCGATCCCATTGTGGAAGATCGATTCGGCATGAACGAGACCTTGAAATGAATGCCGAAGATCCAGTGATGTTCTTAGTGTGATCAGAATTGAGGGCCGTGGTTCGCAAGATATTCCGCACCGAGCATTGCGTCAATCATGGCCGCAAACTGGACGGCAACTCCTTGGAGAGACGGATATCAAGCCGGCACAATCTCGCCATTCGAACCAGCCCGCTGATTTCTCGACCACCTTGTGATTCCTCCGGCCCGACTTAATGTGACTGGAAAATCGAACGGCAGGGGGCTAACTCGCCCCGGTCGATCTCACCGGAGTGTTGACATTGATTCGGCGCAATGGCCGCTCGGTATCGTCAAGGGATTATTTTGTAACCACGAAAGACACAAAAAACAGCATGCAACAACTATGACTTCTGTGCCGTATTTTCGTGTGTTTCGTGGTTGCCATACGCACCTGCCCCCAATGAGGTTAACTCACTCTGGTGAGATCGACCGACGCGAGAATCTTGAGTTTACTCCGCTACTCCGCGCCAAAACGCCGGAGTACGTTCGGTCGGTCTCACCTGAGGAAGTAGAGTTATCAAGCCCTGAAGCGTAGGTCGGACATTCATGTCCGACTCCAGTTCGACGGACACGAATCCCGCCTTGCTGGCAGCCACGTTGGATGGCCATCACTGCGTCTGGATAGTCAACGTAACGAGAATAAGGCATCAGGTCAGTCAGGTCTCAAACCGAACGCAACTAGAATTCCGCTGACGATGAAGTCGGCGGAGATGCCGTGTTCCGAGAGATCGACGAAGATCGTACTGCCGACGGTGAGTGGTTCGGTCGTGATTCTGCACAGACCAAAGTAGCCGTCTCGCTCCGTCGAGACGAGCCTTTGATCTTTCGTCTGCAATACTCGATGTAGACCGCTTTGTGTGAACGCGTCGTAAGAGTCCACGGGCCAGATGGATGAAAGCGGGGTACTGCAAGGCTCGTCTCGGCGGAGCGAGACGGCTACTTTGGTTGATCTCGGAGCGACACCGCGACGTTCAATGAATACTCGTTCTGAGGCCGCTTGAACATAAATCGAATGTCCTGCCCTGCAGGCTCGGTTGGCAGGATCTGCAGCGAGTGGCTCGGTCAGGAGACCGGCCACAACAGTGCTGGACGCTCCGGTGAGATCGACGTGAGATCGACCGACGCGAGTTAGCCCCCAACCGTTCGCTGCTCCTGTTACATCTCCCGGCATCGGCCCCAAATCTTCCGTTGCACGCGTCGGTGGTCACGACGTGGTCAAGACCGGAGTGAGGAATCAGCCCGGAGGAAACCCCTGTGCGTCTTTGTGCATGGGGCTGTCGCAAGTTTAGCATCGGCGTTGGCACAGCTCCGATTGTTGTTACGCGGCGCAATACAACCTCCTCATGGCGAGCGATTTGACCTGAACAGGTCGAGAGAGCCTGAAGCAAAAATGCCGCGCTACTATGGCTTTGCCAACTCGAAACTCACAAAGACTGGACATCAATCATTGAAAGATGCATTCCGCATTTTCTTCAACTACCATCTGGATCAATCAGAATACGGACGTGAGTGCAGTTCCAATCCCTGCCGCGTTTTTTTCGGCTGGAAAGAATCGGAACCAATGAGAATCCTTCTTTGCCTGACAACCTTTGTTTCGGTCGCCACGGTAATGGCCACCAGCGTTTCGGCATTCCAGCCACCAGCGTCACGGTTGACGGTGCCTGAACTACCAGTGCCTCAGTCGCCGATCCCTCAACTGCCGGTGCCCGGCATTGATGAGTCTGACACCAAAGAATCAAGTGCTCACCTGCCAGCCCGGCATCTGGCGGTGGCCGCCTCTGACAAAGTACCGCCTGACTTTCATGCGTCACCGCAGCTTGAGGTCTACGGTAACTTTCACACAATTGGCCTGATCGCATCGATTCCCAAAGAACTCACAGCGACAGACATCAGCACGATGCGGAGTTACCTGAATGTTGACGGACAATGGCGTCCTCAACACGACCTCGTGCAGGTTGGCGATTTCCCATGGTTCGCAACAAGTATTTTCTGGTTGCAGCCAAACAGCACTTACCAGTTCAAAGTCGAAGTTGTCGGTCTTGATAGCAAAGTGATGGCTGTCTGGTATGGCGAGGAAAACACACGGCAGGATCCGGTTCTGCATCAATCTTCAGACAGCCTGTATGTCGCCAAAAACGGGGATGACAGACACCCCGGGACAAAAGAGCGACCCTTCAAAACAATCGCCCGAGGGTTCTCAGCCGTCACTGCAGGACAGACATTGTTGATTCGCGAAGGCCAGTATCATGAGGGCCGATTAGAGCTGGCTCATGATGGCCAACAACACGCTCCTGTCGTCATTCGAGCTTTCCCCGGTGAGAAGGTGATCATCGATGGGACAGACCCGGAAATGTCTGACTGGGAAACGTGGCGATCAGACGGAGCAGGTGTTTTCAGTACCCCATGTCAGGGAAACTATCGTGCCGTCACGGTCATCCGCCAAAGTGACGATAGAGCCACCCTTCTCTTTCCAGTTCTCGAGCTGAAGCATCTTCAAAACCGAGCGATCCCAGAGGTCGGTACCTTCCGCGAACTGGGCATTGAGGGTGCCGTCTTTTGCGATGGACAACGAATCCATATCTCATTTCAGGAACCATTGGATGGCCACGTTATTCATGTGAGCGGTTTTGATCGCGGTATCGTCCTCGATACCCGCAACCACGTGCAGATCGATGGACTGGAACTGAATCATTACGGTCGAGACGAATCCTCCTGCGCGATTTATGTGCTGAATTCTTCGGATATCCTGATTCAGAACTGCACGTTCCGTTACGATGATTCTCAAATCTACGCCAAGCTGAATTCGGACCGACTGACGGTCCAGAATTGCCTGTTCATGGATGACATCTTCGAATGGCCCTTCGATTACATGAAAGGCAACAGCGGTATAAGCGGTCGCTTCGAAGGTGGCGCGATCAATGTCGATTCGAAATTCAACGGAAGAGGTCTCGTGTTTCGACGCAATCGAATCCGCAACTTCTTTGACGGCGTCCATTTGACACCGTG
>Ga0255095_1000125_pt1 | contig 46494 bp, 29 predicted proteins | sample Colum_Law_RepC_8_2_FD_188435 | JGI IMG/M metagenome (GOLD analysis project Ga0255095, IMG submission 188435) | Freshwater microbial communities from Columbia River, Oregon, United States - Colum_Law_RepC_8d | ecosystem: Environmental > Aquatic > Freshwater > River | place: USA: Oregon...
AGAGGCGGCTCGTAAGAAGGCCGAAGAAGCACGCATCGCCGCAGAGAAGGCGGAAGCCGAACGTCTGGCGGCCGAAGAAGCGGCTCGCAAGAAAGCCGAAGAAGAACGCATCGCCGCGGAGAAAGCTGAAGCCGAACGACGAGCTGCCGAAGAAGCAGCTCGCAAGGCTGAAGAAGACCGCATCGCGAAGCTAAGGGCGGAGGAAGATCGTCGGATTGCGGAAGAAGCCGCTCGAATCAAGGCCGAAGAAGAGCGCATCGCCGCTGAACGTGTCGCTGCGGCTGAACGAGCAAAGGCTGAGATCGAACTTGCCGAAAAGGCGATGGCTGAAAAATTTGCAGCGGCTCGTCGAGCACTCGAAGAGCAACAAGCGGCAGCGCTCGCTGCTGCCGAGAAAGCTCAACTGGAACGATTGGCCGCTGAAAAGCTGGCCGCCGAGAAACTCGCTGCAGAACGAGCGATCGCGGACCGAGAACGCGCGGAACGAGACGCGGCCGAGAAACTTACTGCGGTTGAACGGGCTCAGCAGGAAGTAGACGCGGCTGCTCGTGAATTGACAGCACGTATCGCGGCGGCTGAACGAGTCGCCAACGGGCTTGAACCGGAAATCAAGGTCACGACGGAAGCGTCAGAAGAAGATCAACTGCTGGCGGAGATCGAAGCCGAAGAAAAGGCGAAAGCCGCCGCGCGAGCACAGGCCGAAGAAGATCAGATTCTGGCCGAGCTGGAAGCTGAAGAGAGGGCCAAGGCGGAACTCAAAGCCGCCGAGAAATCTTCTGCGACGGCAGCACCAGCGACTTCGGCTGGGGTCTCAACTCCTGCTGACGCTGTCGATCAGATTGAGAAAAAACCAGAAGCTGCCGAGCCTTCAACGATCGACATTAAAGGCCACGTTGAAGAGAAACCTGATTCCGCACCGCAGCCTCAAGCTGCGCAGCAAAACCAAAGCGCATCGTCCAAAGCGGATAAAAAGGGCGGAAAGAAGAAAGGCTCGAAGGGCGACAACGCTCCGGAGACGCCTGCTAAAGTGCAGTCACCACCGCCGACCGCTCAGAAGCCTGCAGCGCCACAGCCCACGGCCTCACAGCCTCAGCCCGTAAAGGCTGAGGTTTCAAAGCCTGAAGCGACGGTGCAACCGCCCACAAAGCAGCAGACGGTAAAAGCCGATGCTCCCGCGACAAAAGCTGAGCCAAAAGCAAAAGAGACTGTTGCCGAGATGACTTCAAACAAAGAGAAAAGCACCGCGCCCGAGTCGCCATCAACTCCTGCAGCAAAGTCCTCCGCAGGCAAGCTGATTGTTGTCGGCGGAGTTATCGTGGCGGTCGTAGGTGCCGTCGTTTGGTTCGCGCTGTTTCAGTAGCGTGTCCTGACGTTCAGTCAACTCTGGTGCGATGCTAGCTTCGTCGATCGCATCATTCTGTCCCCCATCATTTTGTCACAGCGTTCAGTCTCTCATCACGCCCGACAGGCGCCGGTTGCCCGACATTCAAAAGCAAGTCTGGCTCGCACACGATTTCCCTCGTCGTTGACCAAGAAAAAAACGCTGTCGTCGGTTATCGTTCATCAACCATGAGGCGGCCAGTTGACAGCCTCGTCCATCCGAACAACTTGACCGGGTAGTTCTTACACACATGAGCCTTCCACGACACTCCACCGGCATTCCACGACTCGATCAGGCCCTGGGCGGCGGAATCATCCCCGGCACTCTGACGGTCGTCATGGGGGCTACGGGAATCGGGAAGACTCAATTGGGAGTCAGCTACGCTCATGCCGGGATCGCTCAGGAAGGTCAGTCCGGTATTCTGTTCGACCTGACAACTCGCGGCGATTCGCAGAATCAGACCGAGTATGCTCAGCGGATGTTCGGCTGGAAGTTTCGTCAGCGATCGTTTGCCGATGTCTTTGATCCCAACGTTGTTTGGGACGCCGACAAGATTCGTTCCGACTATCTGCACGTGTTCAACCGCGGCGGCCGACGAGTCACCATCGGCGACATGCAGCCCGAAGAATGGCAGGAGTTCAAGGCCGATCTAATGAGACGCCTTGATCAGACCATCGCCTACTTCTATGGCAATTTTGTCCACGGAGTTCGTCGGTGCGTGATCGATGGCGTTGAGCCGACAACGAAGGATTCCGACTCATTTCAGTTTCATTTGTTCGACTATGTTTATCATCAGGTGCTGCGGAAAGATCACGACTGGCTGGCGCGAGATCTTTTCCGAGTTCATTTCCGAGCCCAGGAACCGGAAGTGATGAAACATGCTTACGATCACAATTCCATCAGTGGCATGTTGCTGTATACCAGCCATGAAGTGATGCTGGATGATTTGATCAGTCGCCCGATTCAGTCCGGGGATGTGCTGTCCAACGCCAACACCATCATCATGATCGGGAAGACTCGTCACGATAACAAAATGGGGCGAGCTCTCTATGTGGCCAAACATCGCGGCAGTGCTTGCGAAGAAACCATCATGCCGTTCCACATCACCGAACACGGCCTCGTGTTTGATACGTAATACTCGATTGCCGTTCAATTCGCCTCCATCAAAAATCCACGAGTAATCTCTTGGCGAGGATTATCGAAGACCTGCTCCGGTGGGCCACTCTCGATAATTGCACCCGAATGAAGAATATGGACCGTGTGAGCCACACTGCGGGCGAATTTCATCCCGTGCGTCACCACGATCATACCTTGTCCGCCTTTCGCCAGATCCTGCATCACGGAGATGACTTCCGCCGTCGTGTTCGGATCCAGAGCACTCGTGGGTTCATCGAACAGAATCGCTTCCGGCTGCATCGCCAGAGTTCTCGCGATCGCAACTCGCTGCTGTTGACCTCCGGAAAGTGATGTTGGGCGAGCATTACTCTTCTCCAGCATACCGACTCGAGCTAACAGTTCTTTGGCTTTCCCAACGGCCTGTTCGCGGGATTGCTTCAACACCTGCATCGGCGCTTCGATCACGTTTTCGAGCACTGTGCGATGAGGAAACAAGTTGAACTGCTGAAAGACCATGCCGACCTTCCGGCGAATTTTCAGCAACGCGGCTTCCCGCGACACAATGTCGCCGCCGATCAGTTGCGTTCCCGACACATCGATCGATCCTTCGTCGAATGTTTCCAGACCGTTGATGGTGCGCAGCAGAGTACTCTTGCCGCCGCCTGACGGCCCCAGCAGAACGCAGACTTCTCCTCGCGCCACTGACATGGTGACGCCACGGAGCACTTCCTGCGAACCATATCGCTTCACGATCCCGTTGAGAGTAATCATCAGCGTGATTCCTTTCCGAGTCGTCGTTCGAGTCGACCGGCCAGCAGTGACAAGGGATAGCTCATCGCCAGGTAAAGAAAAGCTGACAACAATCCGAGCTCAACAATGGCTCCTGTGTTGCGTGCCTGAATGTAGTACTCTTTGGAGAGTTCCACGACCGTGATCACACTACACACCGCCGTATCTTTAAACAGGGCAATAAAGTCGTTGGTGACGGGGGGTATGACGATGCGAGTCGCCTGAGGAATGATGATTCGCCGCAAAGCCAGATTGCGAGTCATTCCCAGAGACAGGGCCGCCTCCATCTGGCCTTTGGGAATCGACTGCAATCCCGCGCGGTAGATTTCCGCTTCATAGGCAGAATAGTTGATTGCCAGCCCAGCGACGGCCGACCAAAACGCGCTGATGCTGAAATGAGTTCCAGGGAACAGATACTTCAGAACCTCGGGCACCAGGAAATAGATCACGTACAACTGCAGGATCAACGGAGTTCCTCGAACCAGTTCCACGTAGCACGTCGCTGGGATGGAAACGAACCACTTGCCATAGAGCTTCATTAAAGCCATCAGCAGGCCAATCAATACGGCCAGTGGCATTGCCGTGATGGACAACAAGACTGTCATCATTGCGGCTTTCACCAGGAACCAACCGCGTTGAGTAATCACTTTCAGACCATGCAATGATTGTGATGAAGACAGCTCTGGTGTATTCGTTGCGTTTGTTTCAGAGCCACTTTCTGCCGTCCTGGTGCCATTAGACTCTTCCGCCTTAACCAGCCCGCGAAATCCACCGTCCGCTGATGTCTCCAGAGCACGCAGGGCCTGCACTTCGTTCCACATGCCGTAACGTTCAAAGATGGTGCGAAGGCGACCATCACGAAGCCCAGCGTTGATCGCTTCATTGACAGAATCAAGAAGCTGTCGATCACTTTTACGCAGCAAGGCCACGTAGAAGCCTCGCCCAACCGGAGGTCCCACAGGTTTCAGGTTCGGAAAGTCCTTGCGATAGAAATTCCAGATCGGCAAATCCTGAACATTCCCGTCGATGCGATCCGTCCCGAGTTCGGCCGCTCGCATGGCATCCGTAACGCCATCGAAAAGAGCCAGCTCAATCGTCGTGTTATGCTCTGCCGCAAACGCCGCCGTAAAGTCCTCCGCCGCCGCGCCGCCAAGCAGTGACATCTTTCGAGGTTGTCCGGCAGGCTGAGTGATCAAGTCGTCCCACGACTGAATGGATTCATCATCTTTGCGAGCCAGCAGTTGTAGTTCGTAGATGTAATACGGGATCGATGTACCGTACCGTTCTGCTCGCCCGGAATTCCATTCGAAGCCATTCAGCACGATATCGATATCGCCTCGATCCAGCAGATCCGGCAGCTTGTCCCACTGTCCCTGAGCAAACTGAGCGGGCACACCAATATGGCTGGCAATCAGCTCCGCCAGTTCCACTTCGAAGCCAACAAGCTTATTGGGATCGTTCTCGTCAGGAAAAACAAACGGTCCGCCGCCTTCCTGATCGGCCCCCCAGACAAGTGCGCCTTTCGATTGAATCGCGCGGAGAGAATCATCCTGACCGAAGGCCGAAACATCGAGAATGATGCCGATCGAAAGACCGAGCAACAGTGACAGGAATTGTCTCAACAGAGTGATCCTCGGCGATCGAGAAATTGGTGCTGAAATACTCGAACTGGTGGATTCGAAAATTGTTGTGACTTCGATGAGCCCAATTCCCTTGTGATCGAGACTGGGAGGGCTGAAACATCCTCTGCCGGTTGGGCCATGCCCGTGGTCACCGCCGAAAAGTATGCTGGACCAATCCCGGACTGACCACGGTATCCAAACATAATCACAACGTAAAGAATCACGACCGGTGGACAATTTAAATTTCACCAACCAAAATCGTGACAATAAATTCTCCGCCGATAGCCACAGTCGAATTAGTGCTCCACAAGCCTCGAACAAGGACGTTTTTTATGACGATGCGAGGAAAGATAACATTGGGTTCTCTGCGAAGTGTTTCAGCGTTACTCGTGTGGCTGATTTTGCAGACGGGTTTCTGCGATGATTGGCCGAACTGGAGCGGCCCGGGTTTCAATGGCATCTCGCAGGAAACTGGCTTTGCGTTGACATGGCCAAAGGACGGGTTGGCTCCCGAGTGGACTCGTGAAATCGGCACAGGATTCAGTTCGATGTCCGTTGTTGGAGATCGACTGCTGGCGATGGGACATGCGGAGGAAACTGAAACGGTCTGGTGCCTGAATCCCGACAGCGGAGAAGTGCTCTGGAAGCACACTTATCCCGGACAATTGCTTCCCAATTTGCATGAAGGCGGCCCGGGGGCAACACCGACGATCGATGAATCAAGAGTCTACACGGTCGGGAAAGAAGGCCAGTTATTCTGTCTCAATCTTGAAGATGGCAGCGTCATCTGGCAATCGATGTTGCAGCAGGAGTTGGGCGTTAAGCTGCCGGAATGGGGGTTCAGTAGTTCTCCAAGAGTCCTGGGAAATCAGCTCATTCTGGAAGCAGGCCGAGTTGTCAGTTTTGACAAGCTCACTGGCAAGAAGATCTGGCAGACGGAACTGCATGAAGCCGGCTATGGATCTGCGACTGTCTTTGAGCAAGGTGGGCAGACACTGATTGCAACATTGGATTGTGATGGCCTGCGAGTTCTGAAGGCCGAAGACGGCAGCGAGCTTGCTTTCGCGGAGTGGAAGTCTCCTTACAAGACCAATGCAACGACTCCGATTGTTGTCGGTGATACGATCTACATTTCAACTGGCTACAAAGTCGGTTGCGCACTCTTTCGCCTGACCGAAGGCACACTGGAACGTATCTATGCCAACACCAACATGCGGAACCATTTTAACAACTCGATCCTGATCGATGGTTTACTGTACGGCTTTGACGGAGATTCTCACAACGGCCGCAACGTGACGTTGAACTGCGTCAACTATGAAACCGGAGAACTCAAGTGGAAGCAGCGAGGACTCGGCTGTGGTTCATTGATCGCGGCTGATGGCAAGCTGATTATTCTCGCGGAGACCGGTGATCTTGTTCTTGCGGAAGCCGCTGCCGACAAGTTCAAAGAACTGGCTCGGACGAAATTCCTGACCGGCCGCTGCTGGACATCGCCAATCCTCGCGAATGAACGCGTCTTCGGGCGCAATTCGGATGGCACACTGGTTTGTTTGACATTGCCGCGTGAGGAAAAGTAGTGCGTTGTGCATGTTTGAGGTTTCAACGTAGTGGAGGAGGTTCAATGCTTTCACCAAACGAAACCTGCGATTCCGCCCCGAATGGGGCAACCACAAATCAGCCTGGGGCAACGCCCCAGGTATGAAATCAAAGAATACGCCACGCCCCAACGGGGCGGTACAAATTCATGATAAACGGACGAATGAGATCATAAACACCAGTTGTTCCGCCCTTTCAGGGCTCAATCCTTCCAGTGGATCTGCTTCCCACGGCGTTGCCCCGGGCTGACATGTTATTGGCCCATTGGGCCGAAACACAAAGGACTCAGGCTCGTCAGAACGTTACTGGATGCCCATCAGAGAACTCAGGTTCGTCGCAGACGGAGCACCCAAGCGGGGTTCGAGAGAAATGCCGACTCCGACATTGCTCTTGCTGAAGTCGAACCCAAGTCCGAAGTGCAGAATCCAGTCCAGTCCAACGCGGGAAATCGTGACAGACGAACCACGAGATTCACCAGCAGCGACGTCGTAGGCATACGCGGCCGTGGAAATCCATTTGGGGCTCATCTGATAACTGTAACTGCCGATGATCGTCTGGCTTTCAAAGTAGTTCGTCGCGCTCACTTCGCGATAACCCAGATAAACACTGCCACGCAAACTGCGCTGGCTCAACACACCAACGCTCCAGATGTTCTGAGCGTTATCGAACAGGTCCCATGAAGCATCCGTCAGAAAACTCGTGCGGTCGCTGACGTTCCAGCGGTAGTGACCATAGAGCAGACCGAAATCTTCTCCGAAGTTATCTCGATCAGACTTAGGAAAGAACGATGCTCCGTATTCCCAGATCATCCAGTCGCGAATTCGAGGAGCCTCCATGGGACCAACTTTTGTCTGCAGGCGGTCGCGGAAGTTAATTCGCAACGCCTGAATATCGTCGGCCAGTTCATGATACGGCGCACTGGACCATAGACCAGCTCCGGTGCGAATCGCGTAGTTGCGTGGATTAAACTCGGCAGGAATCACACCAGGAAAAACCTGCTGCGGATAACGCGAGCGAAAACGTTCCTGACTGTTTTCGTCGATCTCATTGTACTGCAGGATGTCATTGATCCCGCGGCTGGAATCCGTGATCGAATACTCCAGCATCGTATCATGCTTATGGGCCAGCCCGTTCAGATTGAAGATGTCGCTGCGAACAAACGGGAAGACTCGCGACGCCGACATGCGGGCTCGAATACCGGTGTTCAGCAGGTAACGGTCGATGGACTGAGCCGCGACTCCATCCTGCCAGTAAGCTGCTTCGCCCATCACGAACGGCTCAAAGTTCACCGGACCAATGTTGAAGGGCATATCAAGCTCATGGCGAGTCATCGCGACGAGGCCAGAGGCATCTTTCACGTAGGCACCACCGCCAACATTGTCGAAACCGTTCGTACTGAAAGGCTCGGCCGGGTCGGTCGGCCCTTTCATCGCCTGCATATCAGCATAGCCAACACTGGAATGCATGTTCCAGTAGAGCAGCCCGTCGAACAGCGGCTGTGAGAAGCTATAAGCGTCTGCTCGAGGCAGCCACTGAGTATTCGCTTCAAAGCCGCTCAGATCCGCGCGGCCCCAGAGACTTCCCGAAAAAGCCCCTTGGTCCTGGCGGATTCCGAGTATCGTTTCAACGTCCTTCTCGGAGTCAAAGCGATTCTCATGATACTGTTCGAGATAATTGCGGTCGGACAGATATCCGATTTCGCCAAAGATTAACGCATCGCCCGGAAGTCGTTGGCGATGTTGCCACGTTGCCTCACCACGCGAAGTACTGGGCGGATCCAGACTGCGTCGATCCAGACCGAGATTGTCATTCCCGGAATCGTACTGGTAGTAGAGCGTTCCATTGCCCTGATAGGCACCCATGGAATTGGTGCCGCCGTACTCAGCACGAGTTCCAATGCCGGGGCCTCGCTTCGATCGATAATCGGCCAGCAGATCGAGTCGCGTGCCGGGCTGTTTAGGCATCCCCAGAAGTTTGTAAAGATCCCAGACAGTATTCACCTGGAGACCAAAGATACGATCCTGAGTAACTGTCAGTCGACGAATGGGTACTCCTGGATCTTCCGCCGGACCACTCACCTTGGGCAGAAAGAAGACGGGAGTATCACCGACGATGAACTGATTATTGACGCTGGTCACCCACGTCGACTGCCCAACAACCTGCTGCCCGGTCAGAGGATCGATGCCGGTGAAGACGGAAGGTCCCGGTTCAACAAACACATCGGTCGCCTGAATTCGATAGCCAGGCTTGCCATAGGGACTTGATGTGACCCATGCGTTCTGAGCATGAAAACGATCCTGAGTCGTCTGCCGCATTCGCTCAGCACGAACTCGAAATTCGGCGCCCTTTTCACCAAGCTCCGGTACGAAGGCTCGCAGTTCCGCATTTAGCATTAAGGCTCGCCCACTGGCCGCATCAAAAAACGCGTGAGTCGCATGGATGGTATTTTGATTCTGCCGAATGACGATGTTGCCTTCGAGATACACCTGGAACCGCGAGTCAGCCGACTGCACGACCAGATCACCGGCTTCGATAGAATCACCTTCACCGGCCTGCGTCCAGATGACAACTCGATCTGCTGAAAGGTCGATTATTCCAGGGGAGAACTCCTGCCCCTGCACATCAACGTCAACGCCTTCCACCAGAACATTGACGCCGCCCGAGATAATGTTGATGCGTTCTTCGGGAACGGTGTCCTTCGACGTCTGTGATTCAAACTGCAGCGGATCATTGGAACGCGGACGAATCTGCACACGCCGTGATGATCGTTGAGTTTTCGACGGAGCAAAGGACGGGACCGGTGGGGCAAAGGAGTCCTGAGCGGGCTGAAAATTCACCGTTGTGATATTTCCGGCATTGTCCGGATAAAGTCGCCGCAAAGCTTTTCGCAGCAGAGGATGATCATTGGAAGTCGCGGCCGTGGAATGCTTGACCAGAATGCTAGGAACGTTCGAGGTTTGCAGGCGGAAGGCTCGTGATGCGACGGATGTCTGAGTATCCGCCGAGCGAATGGTCAGGTCTTCCGCGTACACCGCTAAATCAAAATGCGAATCGACCGGAGTCGCAATCACGGCCATCCGTGCGGCAGAGACTGTCAGGTTTCCCTGAGTGATCATCGCATTGCCGTTGATCAGATGAATCTGCACAGAGTTTTCACTGATCGTCTCTTCAAAGTCACCGGTGATCTCAACGACCGCCGTGATGTCATCTGACAAAGAGTCTGCAGAGGAAATTGGCAGAGCTGGCTCATTCCCAATCTGCGCGACGGCTCCGTTTGTCAGCAACAGTGTTGCTGCAATCCAGATTGCCACGAGCATCAGAATGGACCGCTGAGTCATTCAGTCGCCGTAAATACTCATGCATTTGCCGCAAATCATTCGCGGCATTGTCTGAGAGACGTTGAGAGGACAGGAGTAGGAGAAGAAGAGGCCGGGAGAGATCGCAAGACAGGAGATGAGAGGAAGGGTGAGAGTAATCCGTGATGCGGACTATACGGCGGTTCGCGAAAACGGGTCAATATCGGCCAGAACTGCCACGAACGGCGTAAACTCATAGATTGCAACGAGTTACAAACCCAAGGCATAATCCCGGCTGTTTTTTGCTGAGTCCGTGGGCTGGTTGCGATGCCGATTTGTTATCCCACCGGTGAATGCCGCTCAATTGGAGTGCTTCATTTTCCCCAAACCACACCCAAGCCCAACCACCGCAAACTGCCCATCCATCGCCGTCATTGATTTCAAGTCCTGCCCAACCGGCGAGCGGCTCTCACCAGCGGCTTCGAATGCTTTCATCAAACGTTGCGGTGGCAACATTCTTTGATGGTGCATGAATTGCGCTCCATGGTCGAGGCAATTACCCAACTTAAAGATCGTGCGTTAGTGTTTTCCGCTTTGTGGCTTAAAGGCCGGAGAGTTTCCGTCGTCCGTGTTCACTTTCCAGGGGAACACCGAATACCGGGCCTCATACGGAATCAATCACCGGCACTCGACGCCTGCGGAGAGACCATCTTCGTTATCAACAATCTCCACTTGGACTGCGGCAGCCTGCTGCCGCTTTCGAATCCACAGCCTGCTGTGGACAACCGCGGTAAACACGAACATCCTTCAGCCCCATTGGTTTGGCAGCAGGCTGCCCGTACCAAAGCGGCAGCAGGCTGCCGCAGTCCAAGCAGAAAGTTGAGTTTGGCGGGCCATCCCAGCACTTCCCAATGAAGCGCATCTTTGACCGCACTCAGCCTGTAACCTCTTATACATAAACCCGGCGCAATTGCTCAGCGGTTGATTTATCGAGACGGTCGAGGCGGCGGACTTCTTCGAATTTGTGGAGAATCGCCTCGGGAGTAAGACGGGCCTTAGCAGGGCCCTGGAAGTCGAACATGATTTGGCCGCGGACCATCATGATGAGGCGATCTCCAAGCGATGCCGCTTGTTGCATCGAATGGGTGACCATCATGGTGGTGAGTTTGTTCCTGGCGACCATGTCTTCCGTCAAACGAATCACTTGATCGGCGGATTTGGGGTCCAGGGCGGCGGTGTGTTCGTCGAGCAATAACAGGTCCGGGCGACGCAGGCCGGCCATCAGCAGAGTCAGTGATTGACGCTGGCCGCCGGAGAGGCTGCCGATTTGATTGCTCAGACGGTCTTCCATCCCAAGGCCCATCTCTTTGACCTTCTCGCGAAGCTCGTCCATGCTGCGATGCTTTAAGGCCCAGCCGAGACCTCGAAATTGACCGCGTCGTTCGGCGAGTGCCAGGTTTTCGGCGATGGACAGATTCGGAGCGGTGCCGGTGAATGGGTTCTGGAAGACTCGGCCGATATGCACAGCTCGGCGGTGTTCGGGCCAGCGAGTGACGTCGTTGCCGGCTAATTCGATTCGGCCTTCATCGACGAAGAACGCGCCGGCGACGGCGTTCAGCAGCGTCGACTTGCCAGAGCCATTCGTGCCGATCACAACGACGAACGAACCCTGCTCAATCTTCAGGTTCACGCCCTGCAGAGCTCGCACCTCGTTCGGTGTCCCGGCGTGAAATGTCTTGCGGATGTCAGTCAGTGTCAGCATCGCAGGTTACCTTGAAGCCGCTTTACGAGATTGCACATTACGTGATTTTAAGCGGGCCAGAACATCGGGAAGTACCAACGCGCCCAGAACGAACAATGCGGTGACCAGCTTGAGATCATTGGGATTCAAGCCCCAGCGGAGTGCGATCGCGACCAGCAGACGGAACAGGACTGATCCCATGATCGCTCCACCGATCAGCAGGCCCACGCTGCGACCTCGCACAAGCGATTCGCCAATGATCACGCTCGCAAAGCCCCAAACGACCATGCCGATACCCATCTGCACGTCAGCAAAGCCCTGATACTGAACGAGCAACGCTCCGGCCAGAGCAACCAGAGAATTTGCAAGAGCCAGCCCGAGCGTTGTCATCCAGCCAACGTCAACGCCGAGCGCGCGGATCATGTCGATGTTGTCACCGGCGGCTCGCATGGCCAGACCCAGCTGAGTTCTAAAGTACAAAGTCAAGGTGACGGCCACGGCGATCGTCGCGAGCACAATCGTGATGAGCGTATACAGGTCCTGAGTTTGTGCAGTCCACAATCCAAGATTCAGCCGATCGTCAACTCCGGCCATTGCCTGGATCGGACTCAGGACGGTCTTTTGATTCATCAAAGGGATATTGCTGCGGCCCATGACTCGCAGGTTGACCGAATACAAAGCCGTCATCACCAGAATACCGGCCAGCAGACCATTGATACGGAACCGAGTCGCAAGGACGCCTGTGATGGCTCCGGCAATTCCACCGCAGACAGCGGCAATGGCGGTCGCAGCCAGAGGAGAAACGCCGCTGACGATCAATGCAGCCGCGACGGAACCGCCCAGAGCGATCGAACCATCCACGGTCAAATCGCGAAACGCCAGAATGCGAAAGCTGATGAGCACCCCAAACGCCAGCAGCGCGAGGATCATGCCCATGGTGAGTGAACCGATCAGCAGAGTCATCTTGTAGACTCCGCTACTTTCACTGGTATCGTGTTTCTTAGTTCCATTTCACTCTCATTTTTTATGTCTTCCCTTGTAGCCGGGTTCGTGAGAACTCGGAATTCTTACGAATCCCGCTACTCACAATTCAAAGTCAGCACAAGTTATTACACCAACGGACCAATCCAGCACGCACCTCGGACGAACTCACTATCACCAGCGCCGCTGATGGGGCGATCATCGTTCAGCAGATGCATCACGGCCTGCAATTGTCCTGAAGAAAACAAAGAACCCACGCTTTCGTTCAGATCGATTTTTCGCTTCTTGAACGGCTGAAACGGAAACACGGCCGCGTGAAAGTGTCCGAGCAGATCATCGCAGGAACGCATTGGTCGCACGAACGGCATCAGCTTCTTGTACCGATCCTGTGCGGTGGCTCGCAGGGCGACTCCTACGATCGCCACGACAGCATTGGCATGAATTCGTTCCGGTGCAAACGACAGCCACTCACGAATCTCCGGATGATCAAAACGTGAATCGCCCGAGACGCGTTCGGTTAGTGATCGTCGCAAGGTTGCTCCGACGAGCCCTGATGTCTCAGCCAGAAACACGACGCTGGCGGCTTCATACTGCATGGCATCCATCGCCTCGTCGACAAGATCAGTCAACGACGCCGAGCAATCTCGCTGATTGATATCGAACCGCAGCAGGTGCGACGGAGAACCGGCCAGCTTGATGCCATAAAGCATCTCAGGCTGCGGTCGAAACTCGCCCTGAATCGACTGGTAGTCGGCTCGCTGACTTTTGCCTGCGGGCTGAACCGCTACCGTTCCAGCCAATGCCAGCATTTCACCAAACGAGGTCTGCTGATCGGTGTACTCTTCTGTAAATGCGGCGAGTCCCAACGCAATCGTCGACTCCGTAATCTCAGTCGGTGCGGCATCGTCGGCTTCGTACTGGCCACTTTCCAGGCGAGCCGGATTGCCGATGACGCTCCAGTCCATCCTGGCCTTAGGCTCCAGGTCATAGACCGTGAAGTCAGCATGTTTGGCGTACACCATGCGGCTAACAGACTGCACAGCACCGGGTGGAGCAATAACGGAACTGCTAAAAATCTGAGCATTCCAGAGCAGCAGTTTCGACAGACCGGTGAGACGGATCACCTCCCCAACGGGGCCAGCCACGTCTTTGACTCCGAAAGATCCGCGAATGCTCTGAAACTGTTTCTGAGCACGCACGAGCACGCCGAGACCGGCTGAGCTCATATACACAACCTCAGACAGATCCAGCAGCAGCGAATGTGCACCTTCGCGGAGTGCATCTTCAATGGCCTGTTGCAGTGTGTCGGCCCACTCGGCATCCAGTCGGCCGGACACCTGGAGTTCTCGAAAGTCTTTGTCGTTGTGAGTTTTGATCTGCATGGTCAGACGCCTCTACTTTCGCACCACGAGATCAGCGGCTTCGATCAGTGAAGACGGCATTTTGAGTCCGAATTCCTCCGCTGAGACGAGGTTCAGCATCAGGCGATTGGTTGTGATCGGCTTAAGATCCATACGGCTGACCGATTCCCCCTTGAGAACTCGCCCGGCCAACAGGCCTGATTCGCGGCCCATATCAAAGTAATCTCGGCAAAGAACCACGGTCGCTCCCTGAGCCGACGCGCTGCCCATAAATGCAAATACCGGCAGCTTTGCTTTTCGAGCCGCCTGCATGATGCCAGGAAACGAAGAACCGGCGAGATTGGAATTGGTGAGGCATATGGCATCGATATCTCCGCCACACATTGACTGTGCTGCGTCAGGAATTTCCGACGGAGTACTCACGCCCTTCGATTCCATTTCGTAGCCTGCGGATTTCGCGGCCGCCACGAGCAGCTCGTGATTATAGACGGAATTCACTTCCGCCGGAGAATACAACGTCCCAAGACGACGAGCTTTCGGCATCACCTGGCGAATGATGGGCATCATGGCTTCGGCATCCGGTGCGCCGTAAGCTCCGGTGAGATTCGGCTGATGCTGGGAATTGCTTTTCGCCACACCCGCAGAGAACGGATTTGCGACCATTGTGAAGACCATCGGGATGTCACGATTTCGCTGCACTGCGGACTGCAGAGCCTGAGTCGAAATTGTCAGGACAAGATCCGGCTGATCGGCCAGCGCGGAATCGACGAGACCATTCAGCCCAGCCATATCGCCCTGAGCATTCAGGCTCTTCCAGCGATAATGCGAATTCTCCAGCAGCCCCGCTTCTTTAAGTCCTTCCTTCAAGCCTCGTTCTGCATCTTCGACATCCGATGAATTGATGTACGACAACAGGCAAAGATTACGCATCGGCGTTGAAGCATTCGAAGCCCGGGGCGGTGCAGCAACTTCTCGTTTGTGTTCGCCACTTTCGTCGATGATCGAATCGGCTTGATCGAGCAGCGATTGAGGAATCGTCCAGGTATCGTTCAGGTCTTTCGTCGCTGTCTTGTTGATGAACAACTTCGGAGGTATAGCGGTCTCCCACGGAATCTGTTTGATCTCTTCGCCGTTCAGCACTTTGGCCGCCATCGCTCCAACCAGCAGCCCGACTTCGCCGTAGTTCGCTCCCACGTCGAAGATAGCGCCTTTGGCAGCGTTGCCCGGCATACAGGTGAAGACCGGGATCTTTGCCTGGCGAGCCGTCTGTAACACGACATCTACTGCCGCCAGAACGGTCACATCGCCGCCGATCCACAGTGCATCGACGTCACGAGCCACCACCGAGGCAACCGCTTCTTTAACTGCCGATGCGTTTTCGGCGTTGGCTTCGATGAGTTCAATGCCCAGCTGTTTGCAGGTCTCACGAGCAACCTTGGTAGCGATCTCTGAATTGACTTCCGCCGGATTCCAGACGACGCCTACTCGTTTGAGCTTTGGATTAATCTCGCGAGCAATCTGAAACGATTTGCCGGCCGGCGGCATAGTGCCAATACCGACCATATGGGCCGGATGAGCGAACGGTTCTTTCTCGATGCCAACGCCTGCGACCGTGGGATCGGAGACAAGTCCAAAGACGTGTCTAACGCTTCCTCGCCGATTAGCATTGCCCACAGCCTGCAGACATGACGTCGAAAGTGTAATCACCAGATCATATCGCCCGCTGACGAGTTCCGTGGCCATCGAATTGGCTGTGGCCATGTCGCCTTCGGCATTGAATCGCGACAGGACCAGAGAGCCGCCCTGAGCGAAGCCGGCTTTCTCCAGTCCGGAGATCACTCCGTTCGCGCCTTCGTCCATGATGGGCTGCGACGCCATCTGCAGCATTGCGACTTTGAAGGTCTTTTCGGTCTTTGCCGCTTTCGGAAGATCGGAAAGCAGCAAAACCGCCGCCGCCAGAGCAATAGCGCCCAGACCGGGGCCGAAGTATCGAAGAATCCAGGCGAACACAGGTAAGCAGAACTTTCTGATTCTGGAACAGATCTTGGCTGTCAAACAAAACCCACGAAAGCCAAGCCGGTCCAGATCTGTGAACCTGGAGCAGTCAGCAGAGACGCTCCGAATGGAACTCGTGGGGGTCGTGGCGACGGTAACAAACGCTCGTTTAACGACAAAGCCGATCAAATTCCAGCGGCAGCCGGTGAGCAGTCTGGTGATTTGCCGCAAATGGGGGAAAGCCCGTTCTTGTAGTGCCGGTGCGTGGTGATGCAATGGGCGAGGGGACTGTGGATTTGCACGAGCACGAAGCGTTCTCGCTTAACAGCAAGCCGCAACAGTCATTACCCGAATTCGCCTACGACTGAGGCTCGCCGTTAAACGATCAGATCAACAGCTTGCAAGGTTCTCGTTCTCACCTGGGGCAGTGCCAGATGAAGAAACGGCGAAACTCACGCAGCAATCGGATCGTTTGTGCGATGCCGACTGCTCGTGACTTCTGCCTGAGCAATTTCCGCTATCGAGCGGACGAGCGTTAGATAACGCCGCCGTGGACGCGGTATGGAGTTGCCAGGTCCGGCAAATCAAGTCCCCAGATGCGTTCCCAGATCTCCGGGATATGACGCAAGCTTTCAGACTGATAAATCAATTGGCGAGCTCTGACGTCTGGATTTGGACTCCAGATCGGCACTGCACAACCCACATTAATTGTGGTGCATGCCAGTAAGAGCCCTGCCATCAGTCGTGTTCGAATCTTCATCGCAAACGTCCTTCCCTGGACCCGCTTTTCCGCCGGGATCAATGCCCGCGGTTGCCACAGTATTCGGAAGACAGATCAGTTTCCTGTTCACCAGCCTGAGTCATCGACAAGTGTCGAGACTCTTCACTTTGAAAACATGATCCAATGCGAATCCCAGTCGGCCAATCAGTCGCGTTGATGGAGCAAGTGCCTATTTTGAACCTTCAAAGTAACCAGAGTTCATCGCTCCGGATCATCGATTCAAATTCCCATCCGACTCATATCTTGCGATAGGAGTGAGAGGTGGCAATCCGCTGGCTTTGCTGGCTGCTTCCGCTGCAGCTCGACTTCGAGCCGCCTCGCGCTCTTCCAGCTCGCGGACTTTCGCTTCCATCTCCTTACCCGGCTTGAAGGTCACCACAAACTTTGCAGGGACTTCAACCTGACCACCCGTTCGAGGGTTTCTGGCCTTTCGAGCTGCCCGCATCTTGACCTCAAAGACCCCGAAATTTCTGAGTTCTATTCGGCGGTCTTCAACCAGAGTTTCCACAATCGCATCAAAGGTCTTCTGGACGATTTCCTTCGTTGTCAGTTGCGTTAACCCCAACTCATCCGAAATCGCTTTGACGATCTCCTTTTTGGTCACGGTGGGTTTCTCCCGAGTAAGAGCAGAACGCAAAATCAATCTATGAAACGATACAACTTTATGGACTGTCAGGACTTACTGTCAAGACCCTGCCGGACAACCCAGCGCGTTTCATGTGATGGACTCTGCCGATTCTGCGCGTTCGATCGGTCGATCGATTCGCATTCGATCATGATTTCAAGTGAATTGCCAAAGAACCAGCCGTCGTGTGGACATAGCCCAGCACTTGAATCCTTTATCGGACCGCTGGAACCCCTGTTTTGAGGAAACTCGGCATAATCGATACAGATTGCGCAAGACTAATGACCGGCATGTCCTTCAATAGGGAGGCCACGGCAGCATGGAGCGAATAGGAGTTCTGGCATTTACGTGACTCTGAAGTAACTCCAGCAGTTTTTGCCGGCAAGGATTTTCATATGGCCACAAGGCGAACTCCGTGTGAAGGATGTTGATGATCGCTGGCGGCCGTGGCTTATCGCGTAAGCACGGTGCGGGGCAGACCGCTAGGTCCTGCCCGGCAGGCAGGACCGACTGTAGGACTAACGTCCCTTGGCGTTTGAGTGACATCGAGTGACTCTTTACAATTCAACGCAGCCCCATCGTCGGCGATTCTTTTGCTTGCGGAACGCTCGGGAGATGGCATTGCTTTGATCACTCCCGTCCCGGAAAACTTTTCACCAGGTTATTCTCCGCGCGTTCACGATTGAGGCAACGGTCCCAATAATGTATCCCGCGAACACCCGGCCTCAATTCATCCCGTGTAAAGATTAAGTCATGAAATCTATCCTGATCCAGTTCGACACCGATGCTCTTCCCAGTGTTTTTGATCGAGTTGTCGCGGTGGATTCCAACGTCGAACATCTGTTCTCCTACGGTGGCGTGACGCCGGAGAATGTTGTTGGCCTCGTCCACGGGTCGATCTTCACCCGAGGTCCCGCCGACCTCAAGAACACCGCGATCTTTGTCGGGGGAAGTGATGTGGCGGCCGGCGAAGTGCTGTTCAAGAAAATCCAGAAGACCTTCTTTGGCCCGATGCGAGTCTCCGTCATGATGGATTCCAATGGTTGCAATACGACCGCTGCGGCTGCCATCGCATCGGCTCGTAAGCATTTGTCTCTGGCCGATGCGTCTGCCATTGTGTTGGGGGCCACCGGGCCGGTTGGGTTGCGAGCGGCAGAGTTACTGGCTCTGGAAAACTCCCGCGTGACTCTTGTCTCACGAACATTGGATCGAGCCGAAGCAGCCTGCGAATCCGTCCGAGCCAAAGTCGCATCCGCTCGACTCACTCCGGCCGCAGCATCGACACCCGAAGAATTCGAGAAGCTTGCGGGGAATCAGCAGATTGTCATCGCGGCCGGAGCCGCCGGTGTGTGCTTCCTGAGCGAAGGCGCGCTGGCTCGACTGGATGATGTCAAACTGGCGATTGACCTGAATGCAGTGCCGCCGGCGGGGCTTGCCGACGTTGGCGTGATGGACAAAGCCGTCGAGAAACACGGCACAATCTGCTACGGCGCTCTGGGGGTTGGCGGATTGAAGATGAAGGTTCACAAGCGAGCTGTCGCATCGCTGTTTGAGTCAAACACCGCCGTTTTGGAAACGCGAGCACTCTACGAACTGGCGTTGAAGGTCGCGGGGATTTCGGCGTAGGCGGTGCGGCACGTTGTATCGCAGCGCGTGCTGCCTACTTCTTCTGGTTTTGCATCCGGCGTTGGAAAGCGGCCTGCAATTCTGACTGGCTGAGGCTACCGTCGTTGTCGGTGTCAGCCGCTTTCATGTTTTCCTGCATGCGCGGGGGAATTTCTTTGCCGGTTAGTTTGCCGTCCGAGTTGCGATCGAGCTGCTTGAACATCGCAGCCGGGCTGGCATTCTCCATCGGGCTATTCGGATTCTTCTTACGGTCAGCGGATTTACGGGCTCCGGATTTCATGGCCCCGGATGTCTCAGTACTCGGCTTGTCGGCACCGAGTTTCCCGTTCGTCGATTTCGGTTCGACTTTAGGATCATCCTTCTCCATGCGATCCTTGTCGGCGTCCATCATTTCGTCCGACTTCCCAGTGGTCGGCTGGGTTCCGGGACGTTCGCCACGGAGGTAAGCCTGCACCTTGTCGACCGGCACGCTATCCTGTCCGATGCGATCCAGCAGCTCTTCGAAGCGATCACGCATCGGGCCCGGCACTTCGTCCAGAGAAACATTGCCGTCACCGTTGCGATCGAGACGGCTAACGTCAAACGATGCCATGCGATCGGCCGTGTTCGCCCCGGGAAGCTCCAGTGGTTTAGGATCGGTGACGGCTTTGGCAAACTCGTCCTTGTTCAGTGCTCCGTCTTCGTTTCCATCTGCGACTCGCAAGGCCCGTTTAAACATGGTCTGTTGCGGTCCGGTCGTTTCGGACTGAGTGACCTTACCGTCTGAGTTCTTGTCGAGCTTCGCAAAGAGGTCCGCGGCCGAGACGCCGTCGGGAGAAAACGCTGACACGGCCAATGAAAGCAGTGAAGAGATCATCGCGGATTCCTCTAAGAAACACAGTTACTGGGAAGCATCTCGTGTATTGCCAAACCCTAAGATGCAGGTTGCACATTCTTGTCCGACTGAATTTCGACGGGCAAGAATGGCATCCTGACCGAAAATCAAGATGCCGCCCCCAGACACTTTAACACCTCTCCAGACGCCCGGAGTCGCCCGTTTTTCAGAAAACAGACGGACTCCAGAGCCAGCTGACCGGGACTATTCAAGAATACGGATGCAGGATGCCCCGGTAACCTCGACCGGAGTTCCCGAAGCCGTCAGCTTGCCGGTTTCCGCATTGATGCGAAAAGTCGCCACATTATTGCCGGGCATGTTGGCACACAGCAGCACAGAACCGCTCTTCGGAATGGCCAGATTTTGAGGCCCCTTGCCCAGGCTGGGAGTGATCTCGATCAGCGTCAGAGTTCCGTCTTCCGCAATCTTGTAGCCGGCAATGCTGTCGTGTCCACGATTCGTCCCGTAAAGATACTTTCCGTTCGGCGTGACCTTCAGGTCGGCTGTGTGAGTGACTCCGTCGTAATCGGCTGGCAATGTCGAAATCGTTTGACGTTCAATCAGGATGCCTGAGTCCGCCAGGAAATCAAACAGCGCGACTGTATTGAGCAGCTCGTTAATCACATACAGATACTTTCCATTCGGATGAAACGTCATGTGACGTGGACCACTGCCTGGTGGAGTTCGCACGAACGGTTGAGCGGCCGGGGTGAGTTTTGCAGTGGCTGGATCAAGGGCATAGCACACAATCTGGTCGAGACCCAGATCCGCCGAATAGGCAAAGCGATTATTCGGGCTGATCACAAAACAGTGGGCGTGAGCTTCCTTTTGGCGAGCCTCATTGACACTGGAACCATGATGCTGCACAAACGACACAGGTTCAGACAGAGAACCGTCCGCTTTGACCGAGTAAGACGCAACGCTGCCGCTCGAATAGTTGGCCATCAAGACCGTTTTCCCGGTCGCGTCAACTTCCAGGAAGCAGGACGCCGTGCCCTTGGTCGACTGACGATTAAGAGGGCTCAACTTGCCACTGCGACCTTCGAGCTTGAACGCTGCGACCTGTTCAGGCTCCTTGCCTCCAAAGGTGGGAGAATAGATGGAGTAAAGAAATTTGTGATCGGGTGAAACGGCGATAAAGAAAGGATTTTCTACTCCTGCCGTTTTGTGAACGGGCTTCAGAGTCGCCGATTTTTCGTCCAACGTCATCGCATGAATACCGCCTTGATCACCGCCTGCGAATGAGGATACAAAAATCAGAGGTTCTTCGGCCGAGGCTGAATGAGAAAGGGTCATCAGGCTGATTCCTGCAGCAAGAAAGAAGGATTTCGAAAACTCCGCGATTCGCATGATCAGTTCCTTTGTGTTCGAAGGTCTGCAATCCGGGGCCACCGCCCACTTTAGTAACGGATCAATCTAAAGAGTCCGCCGAGATCAAGCCAGTAACTCGCGAACGATGGGTGTAGTCGCGGAGGGTTGTTAAAGCCATCCTTTCTGCCGGAAAGGACTTTCGCAGCAGGCGAACCTCGCGTTCAATCTGGGTAAGAATTATGTCATCATGTCATCAAATACACAGAGGTCGCGGTAAGCCGCGAAGTCCTGCCCGGCAGGCATGACCTGCCGAACTCCGCGATGCCCCCCGAACGACGCCAACAACGCTGAGCGATGCTACATGTGAGCATGTCGTGGTAACTTGTGATCTGTCCGCAGGGGACACGTTTTCGGCCCAGATTGTTTCCCGCAGAATGAATCGCTTCCATGACTGCCATCTGTCGCCAATTTTGGATGGTCCTGAAACCCGGTTGGACCAGTACGGCATCGTGCGCGATGAGTGGGATCCGGCGGCACGTTCTGGAGAATTCATCCCCAAACGTGCATGAAGAGAAGAAGGGTGACTCCTGAAACGAAAACAGGGAAACCAGATTGCTCTGGTTTCCCTGTCATTTGTCGTCTCAAACAAAAAGCCGCCGAAAGGACTTGAACCTTCGACCTACGCTTTACGAAAGCGTCGCTCTACCAACTGAGCTACGGTGGCGTGAATTTGCTGGACACCAGTTCCCGGAGGACGGTTCGTTGCAAATGATGGGCGGAACTTTAGCGTCGTTTTGATCTCGGGGCAAGATCTGGAAACCGCAAGTTTTGTTCACTCCTGAGTTGCGGAGAGGCGGCAAACTTTCCATCGTTCGCGGGCTGCAGGCGGTTGGATTGGTCGGCATTCCGGCGGAATGCTGGCTTAAGCCAGCATTCCGCCGCGGATTTGAACACCAATGCCGACTGAAGTCGGCACCACGAATAGAATCAATACCTCGCTTAAGCCAGGCGGAACCAGCCTGGACAATTCGCGAAGAGGCCCTCGGAGCAACGACCATGGCGGAATCTCGCTCTCAGATTCTGGATCGACTCAGTAAAAAAATCGCCGCGGGAATTCCCATTATCGGTGGCGGAGCCGGCACCGGGATCAGTGCCAAATGCGAGGAAGCCGGTGGGATTGATCTGATCGTGATCTATAACTCGGGCCGCTATCGGATGGCGGGGCGAGGATCCCTTGCGGGCTTGATGCCGTACGGAAATGCGAATCAGATCGTCCGAGAAATGGCTTATGAAGTGCTCACGGCGGTCAAGACAACTCCCGTGCTGGCCGGCGTCTGTGGGACGGATCCGTTTATGTTGCGAGATCACTTCCTGAAAGATCTCAAGGAACTGGGCTTCGCGGGTATTCAGAACTTTCCCACCGTCGGCCTGATCGATGGCGTGTTTCGAGCTAACCTCGAAGAAACTGGCATGGGCTTTCAACTGGAAGTCGACCTCATCGCGGCGGCTCGCGAAATGGACCTGCTGACAACTCCGTATGCGTTCAACAATGATCAGGCGGCGGCTCTGACAAAAGCCGGAGCTGACATCATCGTGGCTCACATGGGGCTGACGACCAGCGGCACGATCGGAGCATCAACCGCTATGACTCTGGAGGAATGCGTGCCTCGCATCGCCGAGATGACTCAGGCGGCTCGCGAAGTCAACAAAGAGGTGATCGTGCTGTGCCATGGCGGGCCGATTGCAATGCCCGAGGACGCTCGGTTTATGATGAATGCGGTTCCGGCCATCAACGGGTTTTACGGAGCCAGCTCGATGGAGCGACTGCCAACCGAGATTGCTCTGACCGAACAAGTGCGAAAATTTACAGCAATTCGGCGAGATGCGTGATTTTGAAAGATGACGGTTCCGGAGGATTGCGAAAGCGAAACAATGATGCGAGCCTGTTGACTGGTGGCGGCACGGGAGGTTTTTCTCGTGAGTGCTATCGAGGATAATTGTTTAGTCGCGGTAAGCCCCGAAGTGCTGCTGGGCAGGCAGGACCAACCGAGATCCGGATGCTGGCTGAAGCCAGCACTACCGACGGATTGTTGATGAAATCAGCAAGCCGGGTTGCCTGCGGCTTGCCGTTAAACGAATTACATAATCAGACATAATCAGACATAAGTGGAACGACTATGATTGCTCCTTCGGAACAGCCTTCTTGTGAAGGAGTGCCGGAACTTGAAACACGCCCGGCCGATTATATTGCGTTGGCACGGTATGGGCGGGTTCCTCAGGTGGCACGCTTTGCGGGGTTCGGATCGGCTATCAACCGAGCTTCTCAGATTGTTGTCAGCACGGATCGCGGCGAAGAAATCGCGTTAGTGCTGCAGGTAACAGAGAACCGTAAGCCGGAAACTCCTGAGGGGATGACCGGCGAAGTCATTCGCATCGCCACAGACACTGATCTGGCGACCGCGGAGAAGAACGAACAAACAACCGAAGCAGCTTTTCCGGGTTGGATTGAACGATGCGGAAAATGGAAACTGCAACTGGAGCTGATTGACCTGGAGATGACTCTGGACAGTCGGCTGATTCTGTACGTACTGAATGATCGCGGCGCCGAGACGACTCGCATGGCTTTACTGGCTGCTGCGGCCGGTTTGGGAATTGTGCATGTTCAACCGGTCGCTGCGGAAGGGATCGTGCAGTCTTCAGGCGGTGGTGGTTGCGGAAGCTGCTCGAACCATTAGCGCACGGGTTTCACAGCTTCCGCTTGCGGCCTGAAGAACTGAACGGCGGACTGGCTGACATTCAAGTTCATCACTCGCAATGAGGAACGCCAAACAGAACCGGGACTGGCTCCCGCAGATATCCAGGAAGCATGGAGAAAAGGGACCGCACGAGGGTACCTGTCCAAGCTTTCTTCGTGCCTCTGAGTTTGTAATGTTGGACACGAAACGTCGAAGTGAATCGACGTGGCTTCCGCTTTTCAAATTGCGAAGTTGTCAATCACCTGTTCGGGCGAAGGCTGTTAGATCAGGAAATTTCTGCCCGGCATTTCTTCACGCCGGGCAGAAATCAACCACAATTAAGGAGCCGTTACAACATCGAGCACTTCACCGGACGCCCGGTCAAGAACTGCATCGAGAGCTCCGGAGAAGAACAGATCCAGTCCAGAGTTCCCTGCCATCTCATCTCTGCCCCCATCATCCAGGACGTTTCGGGGAATCAGAGTTTTACTAACTGACTCGAGATAGACAACTTTTCCGGCTGCTGGAGTTTGTGGAGCCTTAACTCGCTGAACACGATCCGGGTACGCCAATGTCCCGATCCAGCTCTGTCTCAGTGTTGAATAGAACTCTGGAAAGGTGATCGTCGTTGTGGACATTGCAGCAATGTTGACGGAGCCGGAGACGAGAATGTCGTCATCGTTTCCTCCCACCAGAACATCGGCCCCCAGATTGCCGACGAGAATATCGCGTCCGTTATTACCCGTCAGACGATTCGACAAGCTATTGCCGATCAGCACATCGTGGCCAGAGCCTCCGATCACATTCTCAAATGCAGTCCCGCCATTGAGTGTCAATGTCCGATTCGTATGAACGAACTGTGCCGCATTAGACTCCAGCGACAGCAGCAAGTTTGCCGTGACGGCACTGAAGTCCAGCGTGTCGGTGCCGGCCGATGCGGCTTCTGTGATCGTTTCAGTCTCCGCCGTTGAAGCTGTCACGAACACATAAGTATCATCGCCAGTGCCACCTGCCAGAGAATCATTCCCTGCCTCACCCTGCAGCCTGTCGTTACCGGGGCCGCCGTTCAGATTGTTTCCCAACGCGTTGCCGGTAATTGTGTCGTTACCCGAACCACCGATCACGTTCTCAATGGCTGATGCCCCGTCGAGACGCGCGAAACGCAGGTCATCAATTCTTTGAAACGTGGTCTGATCAAGATTGATCGACACATTGCTCGTCGGACTGGTGATCGAAGAGAAATTGATTGTGTCGACCCCGTTTGTGCCGGCCTCGGAGATAACACTGTTTCCGGCAGCCGTGGCTGCCGCAAACGAATAGGTATCGTTCCCATGACCACCGATCAAAGTGTCATGCCCAGCAGCTCCGTTCAGAGTATCGTTGCCGGGGCCACCGTTCAGATTGTTTCCCAGTGCGTTGCCTGTGATCGTGTCGTTACCCGAACTACCAATGACGTTCTCAATGCCAGACGCTCCATCAAGACGCACGAAACGCAGGGCATCAATTCGTTGAAACGCGGTCTGACCAAGATTGATCGACATACCGCTCGTCGCACTGGTGATCGAAGAGAAACTGATCGTGTCGACCCCGTTTGAGCCGACCTCGGAGATAATTGTGTTTCCCGCAGTCGTGGCTGTGGCAAACGAATAGGTATCGTTGCCATGACCACCGACCAGCGTGTCATGCCCAGTCGCTCCGTTCAGCGTATCATTGCCAGGGCCGCCGTTCAGGTTATTGGCCAGTGAGTTCCCGGTAATTGTGTCGTTGCCTGAACCACCGATCACGTTCTCAATGGCTGTCGCATTTTGGATTGCCAAAACGGCCGATCCATGGATAGGCTGATCGGTTGTCAAGCCAAGATTGACGGTCACATTGCTGGCAAGTGCCGAGAAGTCAAAGGTGTCCGTGCCTGCCGAGGCTGCTTCCTTGATGACGTCGAATCCCCCGTTATTCGCAAAGACATAGGTATCGTCGCCCTGCATTCCATCGAGTTCGTCGGCTCCAGCAAGACCTCTGAGGACGTCATTGCCTCCAAAACCGTCGAGAAAATTCCCGAGTGCGTTTCCGGTGATGCGATCGTTTCCACTTCCCCCGTCGACATCGTCGATGACGTTGTTCGCACTGAGGGTCAACTTCAGATTCCCGTTCACCGTTTGCTGAGACGTAATACCGAGATCGACTTGCAAAGCGGTAGAGGTGGCATGAAAGTCGAGCAGGTCGAATCCTTCGTTGACCAATTCAACGATGCTATCGGCCCCGAGTTGCGTGTCCGCATCAAAGAGGTAGAGGTCACTCTGTTTTCCTCCCTTCAGAGTATCGTCCCCCGCGAGGCCAATGAGATCGTCATCACCGTCATTTCCACTCAGCATGTTGCTGAGGGCATTGCCGGTGAGCTTGTCCGCTCCTTTTCCGCCTTCAACATCTTCGAAAGTGTTCGTGGCGCCCAGAATGAGGCTCAGATTCGTGTTTACCACCTGAGTGGTGCTGAGCCCAAGGTTGACAGTCACGGCGAGGTCAGAGAGGAAGAAATCCAGCAAGTCTTTACCGCCACCGGATTCATCAACGGTGAATGTTCCCAGTGCCGCGTCGGTGTCGAAGATGTAGCTATCGTTTCCGGCCGCCCCCGCCAGAGTTTTCTGGTCGATGCTTGTCAGCGTTACCTGGTGGGCATTGGTTTCGACCGCCGTGTTAGATTCTACATAGAACTCATCGTTGACGCTCGTGCCCACGATGCGAACGGAATCGGTGCCGCCGCCGCCATCAACCACGAGTGGTGATGTCAACGGATACGTACCGATCAGTGACGCTGGTCCACCGTTTGTCGAAAGCGTAATTGCAACGTTTGTGGCAGAGTATGTCAGCACGAAAGCGTCATTACCATTGGTACCAACTGGCAATGCCTGGCTGCCAAAATCAAACTCGTATGGGAATTGAAACAGATTAAACGCCATACTGCTGCTGGGTGTTGTAAACACTCGATTGACAGCATCTTCACAATTAACCTGATAGCCTCCCTCTGCAAGGCCGACAAACGCATAACCTCCCTGGGCATCGGTCATAACAAACGGTTCGGCTCCTTCGTCAAAAACATTGTTCAAGTTCGTGTCGAGGTAAACCCGCATATTCGCGACGCCGCCTTCATTCTCATATAGATTTCCATTTCCGTTTCTATCGTCGATTACCCTGCCAAAAATCTGGCTACCTGGCGGCTGGGTAAATGCGACATCCAGCCCATAGAGCTGGATTTTGTCAGTGGTAGCACCGGTCACCTGGATGTAGTACGTTCCAGGGGAGTTGACCATGAAGTCCTGAATAACTTCATTCACACCCAATCCGCCGGCATTTCGAGTTTCGAGAACTGTGACTCCGTCTTCACCCAGCAACTTTACTGTTAGATCACTTTGATTCTTTGAATTGAAAGACGATTGCGGCACCATCGGGCCACCAGGAACATTCTGTGGACCGACCATGTACGTTGTGCCGCGTGGAGACAACGTGATTGTCACTGATCCAGCAGCTTCGACGGAGAACTTGTAAAAATCCTTGTCCGTTTCGTCGTCGATACTGACAAAATCTGTCTCTGTTGGATCAACTAATGTCATATCCCCGAGTGTTCCTCGACTGACTGTGGCGACCGTGATCGTGCCCAGATCGATGGCCGTCGAAAACGTGTTTCCACCAAGCTTTTCCAGTGCGTCCCCATAGGAACGCTGAATGGCCAAAATGTCGTCCAACTGAGGACCATCGGAGATATCAGAGGCAAAGGGTTCAATGAGGAAGACAGAATCCGACGACTCGATGTGATCAATTCCGAGTCCATGCATAAACTCGTGCATCAGCGTATTTCGAAATGCACGAAAATCGATGTTGGGATTACCAAAGTAATCGCCATTGCTCGTATCGATGGTCATATCGCCGTCGTTTGGATAAGCATTGTATGCCAGGATATTCTGGCCCAGGCTTCCATCAACATTCTTGCCCATGATGCGAACATCCGCTCGCTGCCCCAGGATGCCGATGTTGTTAAATCGCATCGGGACTCCATCATCGTCGGTGACGAAGTTATAGGTGAGACCGCCCAGCGACTGGAGTCGGCCTAATGAGTCATTAAAAATGTGGAACCACGGTCGCTGGGTTAGGTCGCTGCCAACTCCCGCACCGAAAGTGTTATCCATGAAGGTCAGAAGATCGTTGGCGGCATTGGGATTTTTGTAGTCGTCCGTGGTCACTCCGTTCGCGGGTAAGCTCCATGTGAGTATTGTCGGATCGCCCTGAGTCAGTCCACTTCCATTGGTCGCAGTCTGCGTCCAGCGACTGTCGATGATGAACTTGCTGATCTTGCTGGGGCTCGACACTTCAGATGCAACATTAAGGTCTAACGGGTCCTGAGGCCCCGTGGTCAAAGACGTCATGGCCGCAGCCAGCAATGTGCGAGTTTCACAGACTTCAGTCTGATTCATTTTTCCAGCAGACCGATTGCGTCGATTTCTCGAAATCTCGTGGGATCTAAATCCACCGAGAAATCTGCTCTTCGCTCCGCTGTTGAGGCACTGCTGAAGGAACTCGCTGATGGGCATAATGCACTTCTCCGGTCTGGCATGAAAAATCGCTTACAACTTCGGTCTTTGCCTACGGAAGCACATTGCGTTCGCAGGCCCGTCGAAATTCGTGGCAAACCAATTGCGGGTCGGGCCGCCGCCATTTGGCATTTCCATACGATCCAGATTTCTCTGGCAGGAAATGCGAATCACGATTCTCTACAGATACAAGATGCGGCGGGCGTTACGCGAAAATTTGCTTTTTCAAAAACACCAGTTTTTCAAGCTGTTCGGTGGACGCTGGATACGCACTGTGGGAAACAAAAGAAAACCACCCATCTTGATTCTCTCGGTCGCCTTTTTTCGGTCTACTTCACGTTGATGGGCCGTTTTTTTCAGCCATTTCAGTTATAGTTTTGATTCTCGGCGAAGCCGCGATAAGACTCTCTCACCAAAGCCGGCCCGCTTCTGAGACTCATCCACTGACAGGTTTTGATATGAGCACTGATGACCAGTTGAAACAGCAACTGGATGACTTTCGCAAAGACTTCCACAAGCTGCGGTCCGAGATTTCCCGCGTCATCGTTGGGCAGACCGAGATCCTGGACGATACGCTGATCTCGTTGATCGCCGGTGGCCATGTGCTGCTGGAAGGTGTGCCTGGCCTTGGCAAAACACTGACCGTCAGAACTCTGGCGGATGCTCTGCATCTGGATTTCCACCGCATCCAGTTTACGCCCGACCTGATGCCCGCCGACCTTGTGGGAACTCAGGTCATTGCCGAAACCGCTGACGGCCGAAAGGTCTTTGAGTTTCAAAAGGGGCCGCTGTTCGCCAACGTGCTGCTCGCCGACGAAATCAATCGCGCGACTCCGAAGACGCAGTCCGCTCTGCTGGAAGCGATGCAGGAACATTCCGTGACGGTCGCCGGTGTCACCCATCGCCTGTCAGAACCGTTCTTCGTCATGGCGACTCAGAATCCGCTGGAAATGGAAGGCACGTATCCTCTGCCCGAAGCGCAGTTGGACCGGTTCTTTGTGAAGCTGCTGGTGAAATATCCGAAGGTTTCCGATCTGGAGACAATTCTCGATCGCACCACAGAGAACTTCAAACCCCATGCTAATGCCGTGCTCACCGGCGAACGAATTCTGCAGATGTCTCAGCTGTCCCGGTTGATTCCAATCGCCGCTGACGTGCGACGCTATGGAATCGCCCTGATTGTGGCGACTCATCCCGATCATGAACTGGCCTCTGCGGCCGCAAAAAAATACGTTCGCTACGGAGCCAGTCCTCGCGGTCTGCAGGCTTTGATCCTGGGAGCCAAGATCCGAGCAATCCTGGACAATCGATACCATGTTGCTCGCGAGGATCTGCGAACCATGGCACTTCCGGTTCTGCGGCATCGCATGATTCTGAACTTCGAAGGTCAAGCGGAAGGCATCAGCACTGACGATGTGATCAGAAAGCTCATGGCCGACGTCAAAGAAGACGCTCTGACCAACGTTTGAATTCTTCGAGTGTCCTGCGGATCTAGTTAAATGTTGTTTCCTCCCGACTTTCTGACTCGTTTGGAATACCTTTCGATTATTTCGAAGCGGGTCTTTCGCGGTCAGTTGCTTGCGCAGCGACGTACGACGCAGATGGGGTCGGGGATAGAGTTTTCAGATCACCGTGAATACAACAACGGCGACGACCTGCGATATCTTGACTGGAACATTTACGCGCGGCACGGCGACCTGCTGCTGAAACGGTTTCAGGAAGAGCAGGATCTGCATGTTTATCTGATGCTGGATTGTTCTCGCAGCATGGCGTTTGGCGATCCCTCCAAATTCGATTTGGCGCGACACCTGGTGGCAGCTTTAGCGTACATCGCGCTGGCGGATCTGGATCGAATCGCGATCGTGGCTTACGCGGATGGCATCATCGCAGAACTTCCGGTCACTCGCGGGAAAGCTCGCATCCTGCCGATCATGAAGTTTCTGGAAGATTTGCCAACAACCGGTCAGGGGACGAATCTGGACAAGGCCGTTCAGGGCTTGATTCATCGAGGAGCCAGAACGGGCCTGGCCATTGTGGTCAGTGACCTGTTCGACGAAAACGGTTTTCAGCGAGGATTAGATCAGTTTCGTTATCGCCGCTTCGATGCTCACGTGTTGCAGTTGCATGATCCGGCCGAGGCTGATCCGGCGTTGCTGGGTGATGCAGAACTTGTCGATGTCGAAACCGAGTCCGTGCGGAAGGTCACAGTTACGGAAAGCAGTCTGCGGACTTACAAGAAACTGTTTGCCGAGCATCAGTCGGCGGTTCGTGACTATTGCCACACCTACAATCTGGGCTGCACTCAGACCCCGTCGACGTATCGATTCGACGAGATCATCATGCGGATGATGCGGGAAACCGGGGCTGGGCGTTGAAATAGGCGCGGCAGCCAAGATATGCAGGACAATTGCCAGGAAACTGGTGACTCGAACCGTCGCGTTTAGCCATTCTGCTGATATGGTCCGCGTTTTTCGGCCGGAAGACAGTATCTCACGAATCCGGCGACATTGGAGCGTCCTCCATTTCCTGTAAGATACGCACTGTGCGTCGATCTGAAAAACAAGCCCCTTAAGCCCTCTGAAGCCGATCGTCATGGCCAAGCTGGAAATCGTTCATTACCCTCATCCTGCATTACGCTGGAAGTCGCGCGAACTGACGAAGATCGACGCCGAGCTGGAGGATATGGTTCAGCAGATGTTTGACCTGATGTACGCGGCTCGCGGAATCGGTCTGGCCGCGAATCAGGTGGCTCTGCCTTATCGCATGTTTGTGATCAATCCCTCGGGCGACAAAGACTGCAAAGAGGATGAGATGGTGTTCATCAATCCTCAGATCAGTCGTCGCAACGGCAGCGAAGAGGATCAGGAGGGTTGTCTCAGTCTTCCAGAAATCTACGCTCCAGTGACGCGAGCAACTCGTGTTGTAATCGACGCGTTTGACCTGTCCGGGCAGCAGTTTGAGATGGATCTGGAAGAGTTGGATGCTCGCGTTGTCCAGCACGAATACGACCACATCGAAGGCATCATGTTTACGGATCGAGTGGCCCCGGGGCCACTAGCGAAGGTTCAGCCTCTTATCAGCGATCTGGAGATGCAGTTCAGAAATCGGCAGAAGGAAGGCACTGTGCCCTCGGATGACCAGTTGAAGGCTCAGCTTATGGCACTCCAGAAGGCTCGAACTGGCGGCTGAGTCTGCTAAACTGCAGTAGAGGTGCTGGTTCTTTTGCAGAACACTATTCGTTTAACGGCAAGCCGTAAACGACTGCGATTGAGTGACACCGACGCCTGCGGCTTGCCTTTAAACGACGGGGCATCCTCCGGCACTTGTTTATCAGACAACACCTGAAATCTTTGTTCGAAATATCACCTCATGACTTCAACTCTCTTTGATCTCACGGGCGAAACCGCGGTCGTACTTGGCGGCACAGGAGTGCTCGGTGGCGGCATGGCCTCATCGCTGGCAGCAGCCGGGGCCAAAGTTGCGGTAGTGGGACGAAATGCAGATCGTGGACAAGCCCGAGTTCGAGAGATTGAAGCCGCGGGCGGAGTCGCGTCGTTTCATTCCGCGGATGCTCTGGATGCAAAATCACTGACGGATTGCCGAGATGAAATCATCAGCAAACTTGGCTCGGTCACCATTCTGATCGCCGCTGCTGGTGGAAATCGCCCCGATGCAACTTTGCCGCCGGGCAGCGACTTCTGCAAACTGTCTCGCGATGGCTGGAATGGCGTCTTCGATCTGAACCTTGTAGGCGGTGCCTTGCTGCCAAGCCAGGTTTTCGGCGAAACCATGCTGGCTCAGAAAAAGGGCAGCATCATTAACATAGCCTCCATGGCTGGTATGATTCCGCTGTCCCGCGTCGTCGCGTATTCTGCGGCCAAGGCGGCGGTCATCAATTTAACCAAGTTCCTGGCACGCGAATGGGCGACTCGTGGTGTTCGAGTCAACGCGATCAGTCCGGGGTTTTTCCCGGCCGATCAGAACAGAGCACTCCTGTTCAAAGAGGATGGTTCGTACACCGAACGAGGCGGCCAGATTATTGGACATACTCCGATGGCTCGTTTTGGCGAAAGCCACGAACTGGCCGGAGCTGTGGTCTGGTTGGCGTCGCATAAGGCTTCGTCGTTTGTGACCGGTCAAAATATCGTTGTGGATGGAGGATTTTCTTCGACAACGATTTAGTCGTGGGGCGAGAGTTGTTGTCGAAAGTGTTGGCTTTCAATTTGTGAAAGCACGTACTTTGCGGAGCAAACGCCGACATTGTCGTTGTGTCGCTACTTAGGATTGGGTTCGAAATATTTCCGTGAATGGTGTGCCTGCGTTCGCTGAAGCGAACTTGTCACACCCTACAAATTGCGACGTTTTCCCGTAGGGTGTGACGAGTGAGCCTTCGCGAACGCAGGCACACCGGTTGAGTCTCCAATTGATCTTGGCCGGACGCTATTAGGAACTGTTCTTCGGTGGTGGGTTGAGATCATTAGTTCGGTTATGTTCTTGTTCAAAATTGAGCTGTGGGGGCGTGTGACGGTGAAGTCGCCGACGCCTGCAACTCGCCGTTAAACGATAAAGGCAGGCGGAGAAGATTCTGGAGTCTCCCGCAGCCGCTGAGGCGTTCTCGCTTCGGCAATGAATAAATAATCATCACGGAGGATCGACAATTTCAGCGGCAGTTCTGCCGAATGGGTTTCGATCATGGTGACAAGTACATCAAAGTCCAGAAAAGCATTGCGAGCCTTCTCGACCAGCCGCAAGATGTCGGCCGATCTGCGAAAAGCGATCACGGCTGATAATGTGGAAGCGTTTCAGGCCGTATTCCTTCAAGAACTGTCTCGGCCACTCAAGCGTATTCGCAAGCAACTGAGTCAAAGACCTCTGTTAGCTTTGTGGTCGGAAAGCTCCATCGAGTTGGCTGGTCGTGAACGTGAACTCGCCGCGGCTCTTGATGAGATGGCGGACAATTCTTCGGCACGCGGACGACGTAAGAACAAGAAGGCTCGTGAAGAATCGCCTTACGAAGAGATTCTGGCTAACTGGCTCATAGAGTCGACTGGCGTGCCGGGGCCGTGGGAAACCATTGTGCTGGCGGAAATCCTGCTTCGCGAAGGGCATCGCATCTCTGCCGAACGCTTCGTGGAAACACTGACTGTTCTTGCAGAAGGCATGCAGCGAGAAACTCTGGGAGGACTTTTCGAAGGGACTGAATCAGAGAACTCCACAAGTGATCCGATTCGCCAGATGATTCTGACCGGGGAGAGTCGCTGGCTCTGCGGTCTTCTGTTGAGTCCTCTCCAGACGGCTCAGCCACTTCAGAAGTCCGGCTCAGAAGCTCTTGAGAAAGTGCTGAAAGACTGCACCGATTCTGAAGGTGTTGTGCATGGCTCACTGCTGAAGCGTCTTCCCGATTGGCTAACTCCGCTGGCCCGATCCGTTTTCTGGGCGGACGCTTTCGAACAGTCGTTATGGAATGAAGAATCACAGTTGCGGCTGGATGCCTTGATTGAAAGAACGGCCATGCTGGTTCTTCCTGCTTCGGAACATCGCTCCGGGGAAGACACACCAGAAGCATCCGATCCGACTCTGAATCATGTGCTGGATTTGCTGCTGTTGAATTCCGGCACAGAATGGCGAAAACGAATCGAGCGACTGCTGAAAGGATGCCAGGAACTGCCGCCGGAAGAGGTTCCTCGTCCGAAGAAGTTCAAGAAGAAAAAAGCCGAAGATGACGACGCAACAGCAAAGACTGATTCGGAGTCAAAACCAGCTAAAGGCGCAAAGCTGCCGGCGGAGAAACCGCAAGCCGAGAAGCCGAAGCTGTTGGCGTCATGGGAATCCGACCAATCGTGCCTTGCGGTGCTGCGATCGAGCCTTGAGCCGGACGCCGACGTCGCCACGCTGGAGTGGCATTCGAGCGATGCACAGATCATGCTGGCTGCGGCAGGAGTGCCCATCTTTTCCGGGTTCTGGAACTGGTCCGTACGTGTCGATGACGTGGCGGTCCCCGCACCAACGACGTGGAAATGCAGTTGCTGGTTCCTCGATCCTGAAACCGTCTTCGTGGAAATTGAAGGTGAAGATTCAGCCGCAATCAAACGTGTTCGACAGGTCCTGCTGGCTCCTCATGAACGCTTCGCCATTCTGACTGACAGCGTGACCTGCAAAGATCCGAATCGTAAAGTGCAATTAGTCACTTCACTGCCTCTGACCGACGGCAGTGTCTGCGCGATCGACTCGGTGACTCGAGAAGTCAACATTCTGGTCGGATCACGTTCGGTGAGAACGTTCCCGGTCTGGATGGAAGATGACCGCATTCAGCATACGCTGGGCAGCTATCGTGAACACGATGGCCAGTTGGAACTGTCTGGCATTGGCCGTGGTGGAGTCACGCTGCCTCTGGCTCTGGACTGGCATCCTCGTCGTGTCGATTCACCCGCCGACTGGGCTCGCCTGACAGTCACGGAATCTCGCCGAGTTGTTCATGAAGACGAAGCAGCTGGTTACCGAATTCGAATCGGTGATCATCAAGTGCTGATCTATCGCAGTTTGGTCGCTGGTAAGAATAGTCGAGCAGTGCTTGGGCTGCACACCTGGGACGAATCGGTTTATACGCGAGTGCCCAACAAACCAGGGCCGCTGGAGCCTTTGGTAGAAGTTGAAACGCCAGAATAACGTGGACGCTTCATCTAGAGGCCATCAGGATCGTAGTGCTGGCTTCAGCCGGCTATCGTTCGCCTTGCGTAGTCGAGCCTCAAAAAGGCATTCTGTTGAAAGCCTTCAGTGCTGTAGAAGCTACGCTCTGTGCTCAAACAGTTCCGTTGCCACATTGCCGAAGATGTCCGTGAGTCGGAAGTCACGACCAGCGTGGCGGAACGTCAACCGCTTATGATCAAGCCCGAGGGCATACAACAACGTGGCATGGAAGTCATGCATATGCATCGGGTTTTCGACGGGATGAAATCCGAAATCATCCGTCGATCCATAAGTCAGACCACCTTTAACACCTCCGCCCGCCATCCACATCGTGAATGCCGCCGGATGATGATTGCGGCCGTCGCCATTTTCGACCGTTGGCGTTCGCCCAAACTCCGAGCCCCAGACAACCAGCGTGTCTTCCAGCATTCCTCGTTGCTGCAAATCGGTCAACAATCCTGCGATGGGCTTGTCGACCTGCGCACATTCTTTAACCAGGCCTTCGTTATTCCTGGTGTGATGATCCCACGTATAATCCGTTGACACCTGAATATAGCGAACGCCTTTCTCGGCAAACTTCCGTGCGAGCAAACATTGGCGAGCAAAGTTGTCAGTCGGCTGAGAGTCCACACCATACAGCTTCAATGTCTCTGGAGATTCATCCGCCAGACTCAGAATCTGCGGCACCGTCGACTGCATCCGATACGCCAGTTCATAGCTCGCGATCAAGCCTTCGATACCCTGATCAGCCACGGACTTCTGGAGATGCTGCTGATTCAACGCCTGAATCAGGTCCAGTTGCTCTCGCTGAGCAGATCGGTCGATTTTCGGATTGGAGATATTCGCCATCTTTGCGTTGGCAATCGGTGTTTCTGCAGATCCGATCGCGGTGCCCTGATGCACGGCCGGAAGAAATGCACTGCCATAATTCTGAACTCCGCCGTGTCCTCGCGGAGGAGAAATGGTGACGAAACCAGGCAGGTTTTCGCTTTCTCCACCGAGCCCATAACTAACCCACGCACCAACGCTGGGACGGACGAGATTTGAGTTACCCGTGTGCAGATTCAGTAGTGCTTCGCCGTGCGCGGATCCATCGGTATGCATGGATCGAATAACACACATGCGGTCGGCGTGCTTTGCGACATTCGGAAACAACTCACTGATCCAGACGCCGCTTTGCCCGTGCTGCTGATACTTGAACGGCGACCCCAGAATTGTTCCGCCGGGAGGCTGCTTGCCACCAAACGCTTCCGGAGTAACCGCCTTACCTGCAAAGTCGTTCAGACGCGGCTTGTAGTCGAACAGATCCACATGACTCGGTCCGCCCCACATAAACAGAAAGATCACTCGCTTCGCCGACGCGGCAAAATGCGGAAGCCGATCAACAAAATTCATCGAAGCAGCACCTGCCTGCAGCGAGGCCTGTCCAGCCATCGCCGCAAGCCCCACCTGCGCAAACCCGGCCGCACTGCGAGCCAGCATTGAGCGGCGATTCATGGAGTTATAGAAGTTGAAGCAGTTCATCTTTTACTCCAGATACTGAAATCGACTTGAGGCAAACAATGCATGACAAGCCAATGCCAACGCTTTCAACGACGCTTCTGCATCTCCAGCCGCCTGCAAACGCGATTCCGTCTGCTGAACATAGGAAAGCATGGCCTGTTGCTCATTGTCGTTTGCACCATCGCTCACAATCAACTGAAACATCCGCTGAATGCGAGTCTCCATCGGCTGACTGACAGTTTCGGACAGAATTCGCCGAGCTGTGATCTCCGCGGTGGCCATCACCATCGCATCGTTCAGCATAAACAACCCCTGAGTCGGCACAGTGGTTTTGGGACGAGCCCCGGTCGTTGTGTGAGGATTTGTAAAGTCAAACGCTTCGAAGATCTCCGGCAGATCATTGCGAATCACAGGCAGATAAACGCTGCGACAATTGTAGTCCGTCTTTCGCCGCACCGGATTGCTTCCGACAGCGGTTGCCTGATCACCCAGATACGCCACGGTCGACTCCATCGGCGACAATTCCAGAGTACCAGCCGCGGCCAGCATCGAATCACGTAATGACTCCGGATCAAGACGCCGCCGATTGGCTCGCCACAACAGGATATTCTCGGGATCTCTATCTGAGTTGGCGGGCTCATAATGACTGTTCAAAGCAAACGTACGACTCAGCACAATCTTGCGAATCAGCTTCTTGAATGACCAACCATCCTGAATCAGTTCACTGGCCAGATAATCCAAGAGCTCCGGATGACTGGGCGTTTCTCCTGTCCGTCCGAAATTGTCCACCGTGCGAACGAGTCCGCGGCCGAGCAAGTGATGCCAAATCCGATTCGCCTGAACTCGCGCTGTCAGTTGCCCCGATCGACGTGAACCATCTGTCAGCCACTGAGCGAATTCGATGCGACCGCTTTGCTTGTCCGGCAACGGAGTGATTGCGTCGTCATAAAGAACCCGCAGGAATCCTCGTTGCGTCAGTTCGCCGGGAGCATCAAACTTGCCAGCGATGCGAATCGTTTCGTTGATAGGCGTTTCCAGATCCATTGGCATCATCGCGCGCGGAGGAATCTGCGGTGGATTGGCGAGCAGATCCTGCAGCTCCTTCAGCAATGCGTCCTGAGCGGCCAGGCGATTCTCTTTGGGCTGTGAAGCGTCTTTCGCGGTCTCGGCGAAACCATCGGCATCAGAGACCAGCTTTGCTGCAATCGCCGTTTCATCAGCTTGCTTCAGAACTTCCAGAACGGCCTTTACTTTCTCCATCCGAGCATTCTTGCCGGGACGTTCTCGCCAATACGTTTCATAAGCTGCGTTCAGCTGATCGCCCTGTTCTCCGAGCCCCGCCAGTCGCTCCATGACGCGTTGTTCACCGAGCATGTAACGCTGCTCCATGACCTTCGTCGAAGTCAGGATGCCAGCCATGGCGTAATAATCCGCCGTTGGGATCGGATCGAACTTATGGTCATGACATCGCGCACAGCCAACAGTTTGCGCGAGCACTGCTCGACTGATGGACTCAAGCTGCTCATCAGCCACATCCATGCGTTGACGATCCGGATTGACTCCCAGCAACACCTTTGGCCCTACGACCAGAAATCCGGCGGCAATTCGCTGCCGATCCCGTTGGTCGAGCGTTTCATAAGGCAGTAAATCGCCGGCCAATTGCTCCAGCAGAAATCGATCAAACGGCATATCTGCGTTCACCGCATCAATCACCCAATTGCGATACCGCCACGCTTCACGGAACAGGAAGTTTTCATCGAGCCCATTGGAATCCGCATACCGCGCGAGGTCGAGCCAATGCCGCCCCCAGCGCTGACCGAACTGCGGAGAAGCCAATAGTTCATCAACCAGACGTTCCATCGCCTGCGGGATCGGCAGTTCCTGAAACTGTTGAATCTGAGTTTCTGTCGGTGGCAATCCCACCAGTTGAAAAGACGTGCGACGAACCAATTCCATCGCCGCAGCATCGGCCACCGGATGCAGGTTCTCAGCCTCCAACTTCGCAAGCACAAATCGGTCAATGTCGGAACGAGCCCACTCGTGATCCTGAGCGGCTGGCACCATTGGCCTCGTCAGTGGCAGAAACGCCCAATGATTTTTTCCCGCGATCGGATCTGACGGATTCTCAATGACATTCGCATGAGCCGTCGCCGGAGCCGGCGCGCCCATCTTGACCCATGCGTCGAACTTGGCGATGTCTTCATCGTTCAGCCGTTCCGTTGGCGGCATCAACAGATCCGGATCATTGTAATGCACAGCCCTGATCAGGAGGCTGGCGTCAGGGTCTCCCGCTACAACCGCAGCACCTCGATCACCACCACGCATCCATGCGTCCGGCGAATCCAATAAGAGACCGCCTTCCTGCTTTCCGGCCTTCACCGAATGACAAGCATAACATCGCTGGACCAGCAGCGGACGAATGTGAGTTTCAAACCAGGCGATGCCATCTGCTTCCGGTTTCTCCGCAGCAGCGTTTTCCTGCGCCGACGCAATTGAATCCATCGATACGACAAGAAAAATGAAGATTGCTCGAGAACACATCTGTGAATCGATTCAGGAAAATATTCAGCCGGCGTGGCATCTCAGACCAGGACCTTTACGGAACAACAACGCATCGAAATCCCGTATGAAAGGCGCCGGTGTCTTCTTCGCCTTTCATGCGAGCAGTCACGCGATAACCAACACAGTATTGATCGCTGCACATGAACGATCCCCCGCGTTGAACGCGTTTAATGATACCTGGTTCCTGTGGGTCGAGGCTGGATGTGGGGCCGGGAGGATTGTGGGTGGGACTCTCTGAATAATACTCGAGCTGATAGTAATCTGCACACCATTCCCAGACGTTGCCGGAGATATCGAACAGACCGTAATCATTGGCCGGAAAACTTCGAACCGGAGCCGTACGTGTAAACCCGTCTTCTCCCGTGTCTTCAACGGGAAATTCGCCCTGCCAGATATTGTGCAGCCATTTGCCATCCGGATTTCGTTCGTTGCCCCACGGATAAGTTTCTCTTGAACGACCTCCGCGGGCCGCATACTCCCACTGAGCTTCGGTCGGCAGTTGTTTGCCCGCCCACTTGCAGTATTCCTGAGCATCCAGCCAGCTCACATGAACCACCGGATGATCCATACGATCTTCAAGATTTGAACCGGGGCCCTCAGGATGCTTCCAGTCAGCTCCGGGCACATACTGCCACCAACTATAAGCTCCTTTCGCCGGATCAATATCCTTACGGCTGTCCAATTGCAGACTGCAAATCGAACCCGGCTTATTGAACTCCGGCAGGATCTCGACATTCTCCAGCTCCGAGCCCGGCTTAATGCTTCGCAGCTCAGGAGCACGTTCTGCGGTCGTGATGTATCCGGTCGCATCCGTGAAGGCTTTGAAATCCGCATTCGTCACTTCCGTGGAATCCATCCAGAAGCCATCAAGCTCGACCTCATGCGGAGGAAACTCATCCGGCACCGTGTCGATTTCTCCCATCATAAACTTACCAGCTGGAATCCAGACCATGCCTTTGAAGCGAGGATCTTCGGAGACCACAGGCGGCCTGGTGGCGAGCTGTGTAGGTGTAGTCGATTTCTCTGTTCCCTGCGTATTGCGAGCGGTTTCAGAGCTCGCAGTAACTTGAGCGTTGTCTGCACCGGCAACTTTATCCGATAGTGCTAAGTCTGTTCGCGCGCTCAACGTCAGAGCGGCCACCAGGCTCAGTGCTGCCAACAAGAAAACGCTCGCGGCCAGAACAGGGTTTTTCATGACGTGCACTCACGAAACAGAAACCGACGCAATCGAAATCTGACATCACGTCGAAAGCGGCAGCAGCTTGCGAAGGGTTGAAACAGCTCGACAAACATCGTCTGCTCGTTGATCACCGCCCGTGCGTTCGATGCAGATCCAGCCGGGATAATTGGCTTCGACGAGTGTGGGCAGGAGTTCCATCCAGTCAACCGATCCATCTCCCAGAGGCGTCTCGATACCGCCGCCGTCGACGTCTTTCTGAGCATCCCGGGCACGCATATAGCCGAACGACTGATAGAGATCACGAAACAACTTCACCGGCCGAGACCCGGTCATGACACAAATTGCCGGATCAAACACGAGGGCCACAGGACCCGCTTTAATCCGATCCAGCAATCGTGAGATACGTTTGGCATCGTAGTTGGCCAACTGCAACTGCAGAGTTGCTCCTTCGCGACTTCCGACGGCCACAAGATCGTTGATAATGTCGCACAGCATTTCAAACTGCCGGCTCTCCGATGGCCCTGAAGACTTAATCAGACCAGCCGCAGGTGCAAAGGAAAACGGATTGCGGAGCGAATCAACATCGTCGTTTGAAGGGCCACTGCTGGATCCGGCCAACTCGCACCAGCACTTCACAGGTTCCCAGTTTGCGAACCATCCGCATTGCGGAGCGAATTCCATCCAGCCGCTGGTCCAGAGATTTCTCGTCATACAGCGAATGCCGTGAAGGATAACTCAACCCCGCGACAGTCATTTGATGCTCTTCAACGTAGAGCCTGAGTTGTCGCAGTGCGGTCTCGGAGAATTCCTCCGGACGAATCTCCGACCGCGCGTTCAACCGCAAGCCCTGCACCGCATTCTCTGCCGCCAGTTCGATCGCTCGCCGCAAGGGCTGCCCAAAGTCTTCCGTGGCCACAGCCAGTCGAAGTGACATCCGAAAACTTACTCCTGAAGAAAAACAGATTCGCGAGGATCCGATTGAACGGTGTCAATGATAGCAGTTTCAGATTCCTCTGTCAGTTTTCAGCATGTTTCAGCATCGAGCGTCTATGGGGACCAGACGGCCGGGAGTGTTCTTGAAACCGTATCAAAACCGTAGCTGAGCTCGTGAGAGCTCAGAAACCACTCCGAATTCTCACGAATCCGGCTACGTGTGCATGTTTTGTTAGGCACTCTTACTCTAAAGACCATCCCGGTGGTTCACTCGCCGTGCGGCGGAGTTGATGATGGCTTCAACCAATTGCTGATACGGCATCCCGGTTTTGGTGGCGATCATCGGCAGGTCGGAATGCTCTGGATGTAGCCCGGCCAGAGGGTTGGCTTCGATAAAGCTTGGCTGACCATTGCCATCGGAACGCAGGTCGACACGACCTCCATCGCGGGCCTTTAAAGCTCTCCATGACTCCAATGCGATACGTTCAGCTTCGGCGACTTCCGCGTCGTTCGACGAACTGACCAGATCGTAGCGAACGAGTTCTTCGCAGCGTTCCTTGTTGACATAGCTGTAGGCTCCGGGTTCGGCATCCGACAGCAATACGATCTCAAGGGTACCCAACACGCGAGCTTTGTCGCCGGTGCCAAGAATTCCCACGGTGAACTCGCGACCGCAGAGATACGTTTCCACAAGAACCGGCTGCCGGAATTTTTTGAGGAGGCTCGTGCAGACTTCGCGAAGTTCCTCGACAGAGGAAATACATGACGCCGGTGAAACGCCCTTACCGGTTCCTTCGGCGATTGGCTTCGCGAACAACGGGTAAGGAAGATCAACCTGATCAATGTCCGACAACTGTTCGATGACGGCGAAGCGAGCTGTCGGCAGTCCGGCCTTTTCTACCAGAGTCTTCGTGAGGCCTTTGTGCAGACACACGGCCATTACGACTGGATCAGCAAACGTGCAGGGGATCTCGTAAGCTTCAAGCAAGGCCGGAACCTGGGCTTCGCGGGCGATCCCGTGCATGCCTTCGCAAATATTGAAGACCAAGTCCCAGCGATCTCCAGCGGCCAGACGAGTCACCAATTGTCGAATATGCCCGATGCGATCTGTTTCATGACCAAGACTTCGGATGGCATTCTCAATCGAATCGATCGTGTCAGCGCGATCAAACTCGGCGGTGGCTTCTTCATCATATCCGGCCGCCAGATACTCGTCTCGCAGATCGTAGGTCAGCCCAATCTTCATCGCACGTCTTTCAGAGCCACAGTCCGGTCATCGGCCTTACTTGCTTATTGCAGTTTTCAGGCGAAGCGTAGCAAAACCCATTGAATCTACGATGGTTGATATTACGACCGGAGATCAGGATTCGCACATTTCTTCATAAAGCTGAGCCCGAAGACGCTCGGCGTCGTCTCGATCCATCCCCAGCGTTGGCAGCAATTCGGCCCCCTGTGCGAGCAACTCCAGTGGACATCCGGACGCTGGCTTCTCCGTCAGGCCGTCGGCGGTATAGTCGAACGGATAGAGTCGACAAACGATTGGGCGATTCTCCACAGGCAAGCGACAGCCATTGGGCCCGAGGAAAAAGCAGTCGCCGTTGTTGACCTGCTTGACAACTCGACGAGTCCCATCAGCCCGAAACACGTGCTTGTGCCAGAACGGATCCTCGATTTGCTGGTCGTAAACCGGATAGCCCGGAGCCCTGAATTCAGTGAACTCAACGCCGTCTGCAAACGGCTGAATCCTTCGCACATCCGCCAGAGACACGTAAATCTCCGAATCCTGACAGCAGGTTCGCTGATGTCGCGAACAACGTACACAAAGAAATTCCTCAGCCATGAGACCTTCCTGATCCTTTGCCCAGCGAACCAATCTGCGAAATTTGTGGACGAATTGTATCGAGAACGAATTCCGAGTCGATTCTTTGGTAATCTCGTCTCAATCATGCGACCAGAAATGTGCTGCTTGGTTTTCAGCGGTGCTGTCAGACGTTAAAACATCCGTTCCCGCCTCGTACTCTGTCACTGCCCGGAAATCGGTTAGTTAAACTCACCAAGATGCGTACCGCGCAATTGGTTCCTGCCCCCTGTTTCCAGGCCATGGACATCCTTCCGTTGGAGTGAATGAAGATGAATCGCGTGTCTACGCTGTGTGTTTTCGTTGGATTGTTGTTTGGGGCGATACCAGAAGGAAACGGTCAGGATGTCAAAGGTGCCGCGCCGGCAACGGCGACACTCAGGCATTCTGATTTAAGCGTCTATCAAGCCGACGATGGAACTTTGAAGCCTATCCGCACAGCGGAAGACTGGGCGATTCGTCGCAAGCAGATTCTGGCCGGAATGCAGGAAGCGACAGGCCCGCTGGCTCCACACCAACAGCAGCCGGCTTTCGACATCAAGATCACTGAAGACATCCGCATCGAAGGCGTGCGACGCCTGACGATGACGATTGCCGTCGACGAATCGGATCGACTGCCGCTCGACCTGTATCTTCCCAAAGCTGTTGCCGACTCCGTCGACGCAGGGAAACTTCTGGACGCTGAAGGCACCGTGAAACTGGCCGCGATGGTGGCGTTGCATCCTACCGGTGCCGCAGGAAAGCGAATTGTGGCCGGAGAAGGAAAGGCTGGTCGTCAGTATGGCGTCGAGATGGCTCAGCGAGGCTATGTCGTCATCGCTCCGGACTATCCATCGTTCGGCGAATATGAAAAGTACGATTTCGCGGGCGACAAGTACATTTCGGGAACCATGAAGGGCATCGTCAATCACATGCGCTGCGTGGATCTGCTGTCGGCTCTGAAGTTTGTGGACGCAGAACGCATCGGAGCCATTGGGCACTCGCTCGGTGGGCATAACGCGATCTTTCTGGGTGTCTTCGATGAACGTGTCAAAGTGATCGTTTCCAGTTGCGGCTGGTGCCCCTTTCACGATTACTACGGTGGCAAGATCGCAGGCTGGACAAGCGATCGCTACATGCCATTGCTGAAGGACAAGTATGAACTGAATCCGGATCTGGTTCCGTTCGACTTCTACGAACTGGTTGCCGCTCTGGCGCCGCGAACATTTGTTTCTGTCTCACCAGTTGAGGATGCCAATTTCGACATCAACGGTGTGAAGAAAGCAATCCCTGTTGCCGGTTCCATTTATGCCTTGTTGAAGGCTCGCAGTGAGCTGATTCTGCTGACGCCGGATTGCGATCACAATTTCCCCACGGACATGAGATTACAGTCTTATGGCGTGATGGATCGAGTGCTCAAGCATACGCCGGATGCATTCGAACCGGACTACGCGGCAGAGCTTCCTCGTATCGCGGCTCACGAACCGGCCGATGCCATGTCCACTTTTCAGTTGATCGATGGTTTTGAAATGCAGCAGATCGCTTCAGAACCACTCGTGACTGATCCGGTTGCGATGTCGTTTGATGCCGATGGACGGTTGTTCGTAGCGGAGATGCGAGACTATTCCGAACAGGACAAGGAGGCTCTTGGAGCCATTCGAGTGTTGCTCGACACTGACAATGATGGCAAGTTCGACAAAAGCCATGAGTTCGCTCAGGGGCTGAGCTGGCCGACCGCGATTATCTGTGCCAACGATGGCGTGTTCGTCGGAGCAGCACCAGATCTTTACTTTCTGAAGGATACCGACGGCGACTTCAAAGCCGACGTGAAAGAACTGGTCTTCACCGGGTTCGCTCGCAACAACGTTCAGGGACTTATCAACAGCTTTCATTGGGGACCAGACAATCGTATTTATGGTTCTGCCAGCACCGTTGGTGGTTCCATCACGAGTCCAAAGCATCCGGACCGCAAGGCTCTCGAATGCCGCGGACGTGACTTTTCTTTCGATCCGAAGACGCTTGAACTGCGAGCTGAAACCGGCGGCGGGCAGCACGGCATGTCATTCGATGACTGGGGCCGTCGCTTTGTCAGCGCAAATAGTGACCATGCTCAGGCGATAGTCTATCGAGATCAGTATTTGTCGCGTTCTCCCCTGCCTTCCGCCGCGCCGGCTCGCGTTAGTATTGCGGTGGATGGTGGTCAGGCTCCGGTGTTTCGTATTAGTCAGGTGGAACCCTGGCGAATCGTGAGAACTCGCCTGCGTGCTTCTGGGTTATCCAAGGGCATCGTTGAAGGTGGTGGCAAGCCGGCCGGATATTTTACAGGAGCAACCGGCATCACGATCTACCGCGGCAATGCGTGGCCAGCCGACACGAAGGGCCTTGCTATCATCGGTGACGTGGGCAGCAACATTATTCATCGCAAACGAGTGACTCCAGAGGGAGTGATTTGGAAAGCCGAACGAATTGATCCCGGAAAAGAATTGGTCGCATCGACCGACGTCTGGTTCCGTCCGGTACAATACGCGAACGCTCCGGACGGTTGTCTGCAGGTACTGGATATGTACCGCGAAACGATCGAACATCCGGCCAGTTTGCCGCCGGAAATCAAACGCCATCTGGACCTGACCAGCGGTCGTGATCGCGGACGTTTGTACCGCATTGCTCCGAAGGGGTATGTGGCTCAACCAAATCCAAAGTTGAGTGCTGTACCGACGGCAGAACTTGTGAAGTTGCTGGAACATCCGAATTCGTGGCATCGTGAAACGGCGTCGCGTCTGATCTATGAACGACAGGACAAATCTGTCGTGGAAGACCTGCGAAAATTATTGCGGGAATCAAAGTCATCACTGGCTCACTTCCATGCAATCGGGTGTCTCGAAGGTTTGGCCGCATTGCAGCCTGCCGATGTGCTGGTTGCTCTGGACGATGTTGAATCCGGTGTTCGTGAGCGAGCCCTGGTGGCATCCGAGAAGTTCGTGGATTCGGCCGAACTGTTGACCAAACTGGCCACCATGCCCGACGACAAGGATGCTCGAGTTCGAATGCAGCTCGGGTTCACGCTTGGCGAATTTCCAGCCTCTCCAACACGTCAGTCAGCATTGCTCAAATTGCTGGCGGGGTCTGGTTCTGATCGATGGATTCGCACGGCTGTATTTTCTTCGCTGGGCAGTGAAGCCGAAGCTGCTTTGCAGGCGATGTCTGTCGATGAAAGTCTAAGTCCAGCTGGTGCCGCAATTGCATTGCCGGAACTGGCGGATTTGGTTGCTCGTCGTACGTCCAGCGAAGAAGGTTGGAAGAATATTGCGACCGTGGTCAGTCGTCGTGCCAATGATCCGGCTTTGCAGGTCAAGATTCTTCAGACAGTGTACGCCGCGAACAAGGC
>Ga0255095_1000126_pt1 | contig 46416 bp, 39 predicted proteins | sample Colum_Law_RepC_8_2_FD_188435 | JGI IMG/M metagenome (GOLD analysis project Ga0255095, IMG submission 188435) | Freshwater microbial communities from Columbia River, Oregon, United States - Colum_Law_RepC_8d | ecosystem: Environmental > Aquatic > Freshwater > River | place: USA: Oregon...
TTCCTGGATTTATCAATCTGCTGCTATCGGGATTGCCGATCCTGAAGGACCCCTTAAAGTCCATGCTGCTGAGAATGGGTTTGCGGATCGCGGTACTGTTACCTGCAGTTCTGGTGGTGAAAGCGTGGTGGCCGGATGTCGGGATTGCTCAGTTTTACGGCTGGCTGATGGGGTTTTACCTGATCAGTCTGGCCTTTGAAGCATGGGAATTCAGCATTCTGTTGCGTCGCAGGTAATTTCGCTCGAATGGTTTTTGTGACCGTTTGAAGGTTCATGCTGCGTTTTTCGGGATGGAGATTCAGGGCTGAATGGGTCGCGGTCAGTTTTTGGGTGTTGCAGATCTGGCAGGTTGTGTCTTTGCCCGGGTGTCTGAATCCCGCCTGTGGCTCTCGACTTCGGGATTTCCTCTCCGCCTTCGACTGGAACCGTCGATTGACTGGAAATTTCCCGGGCTGCCTGAGAAAACATAGTGAACGTGCGTTTTACAGAAGTCTGGTAGCAGTCACAGTGTCAGAGTTTTTGGCGGAATCGATCGCAAGATGAGTGCTGAAGACCATTTTCATCACGTTCGCGATTTCGGCTACTTTGAAGTGCCGGAGTTCCTGACTTCAACGCACGCCTACACCGCTGTTGGTGATGTTCCCTGGCATGTGAAGCATGTGCTGCATCTCGGTCAGGAGGCGTCTCTTGACGAGGTCAACGGGGCGCTGGTCGGGAAGATTCTGATTCCGCAGCCGTTCGCCGGCACAGCGAAGCATCCGGGTCTGATCGTGACCAAGTTCATGGTGCTGCAGGTCGTGGTGCTGGTGTTGTGTCTGTTAATTTTCCGAGGACTGGGTTCCAGAATTCGTTCTGGACAACCCGCGAAGGGGCGTTTCTGGAATTTCTGGGAAGCTTTTGCTCTGGCGATTCGCGATCAGGTGGTCCGCCCGACAATCGGTGATCATTCCCACGACCACGGCCATGGGGATCACGGGCATGCAGACCATGGCCACGGAGACCACGGGCACGGGCACCACGGTGCAGTAGCCACCGGGGGGCATCCTGCTGACCGTTATCTGCCGTTTGTCTGGAGTTGTTTCTTCTACGTGTTGTTCTGTAATCTGCTGGGGGCTGTACCATCGCTGGGTTCGGCGACTGGGAACATCAACGTCACTGCAGCGCTGGCTTTCAGTGCATTCACGGCCAGCTTTCTGTTTGGCGTTCAGGCGATGGGTGTGTGGGGATTTTTTGCGAATCTGATTCCGAACACGGGCATGACCGGGGTGGGGAATCTGGCGATGTCGGCATTGATGTTTCCGATCGAGTTGATGGGTTTTGTGATCAAGCACACGATTCTGGCGTTGCGATTGTTTGGTAACATCATGGGCGGTCATACCGCTTTGGGCGTGATTCTTGGGTTCATCGGATCTGCGGCAAAAGGCCCTGATGCCTTGTGGGGTGTTGTGACGGTGGGCAGTGTGCTGGGTCAGATAGGCGTGGGGTTGCTGGAACTTCTTGTGGCGGTACTCCAGGCTTATGTGTTTTCCTTTCTGGCGACGATTTTCATCTCGGGTGCCGTGCATAAGCACTGACGTGCTGTTTGATGGTGACTGCGGGGTTTGTTGATGTTCCAGCCTGTCGGCCGTTGTGGGGCAGGCGTTTTGCAGACGTGGTTGGTTTCTGACTAAGAGGAGTTTGTTGTGGCTCAGATTCTGAAGTTTGCGATGATGTTCGTTTGTGCGTTTGCTGCTCTGACCGTGCCTGCTCTGGCCCAGGAAGGTGCTGCCGTCGCTGGTGCCGCTGCTGCTGCTCCGCTGATCAACCTGACCGCCACTTTTGGTGCTGGTCTGGTGGTGATTGGTGCGGGGCTGGGTATTTCGCGTCTGTCTGCGGCTGCGTTTGAGAGCATGGCGCGTCAGCCGGAAGTTGCTGGCGACATTCGCGGGGCCATGGTGATTGTGGCGGCGATGATCGAAGGTGCTGCAGTGATCGGCTTGATCGTCTGTATGATTAAGTGATGACTTCGCAGTAGGGTTTCGGGTGCGAGCTGTCTTTTCGGAGTACGGTCGCTTCTGGGGCTTTGGCTGGTGCTGTTTACGTACGGTCCTGGGTACTGCGTGTTCTGTGTCGTCTGCGTTCGGGGTAGCTGCAATGAAGTCCGCGGGTAAAATCGCTGGTAAGTTTCGGCCTGCAGGTTTGGTTTTCCTGCTGACGTTTGCTGTCTTCGCGTGTGGCCTGCCGACTTCGTCGGCATGTTTTGCGGTCGAGAGCAGCGCGGAGGGTGAGCACGCAGGTGGTGGCCATGAAACTGGCGTGCCCATGTATCTCAAGCGAGATCTGGCGCTGTGGTCACTGGTCGTTTTCTTCCTGTTTCTGTGGGTTCTGGGCAAATTTGCCTGGAAGCCGATGATTGAGGGCCTTGACAAGCGTGAGGCGGGTATTCGCAGTGCGATTGCCGAGGCGGAGCAGAATCGGAAGAAGGCGGAGGCCATGCTGGCGGACTATCAGAAGCAGTTGCGTGAGGCTGAGCAGCACGTGGCGGCCATGATTGCAGAAGCTCGCCGCGACGCTGAGAGAACCAGTCAGGACCTGATTGCTGGTGCTCAGCGTGAAGTCGATCTTTTGCGTCAGCGGACCAGGGATGAGATCCGACAGGCGAAGGATGCTGCCCTGGCAGATGTCTTCAGCCAGTTGAATGCTCAGGTGGTGCTTGCCACCGAGCATGTGCTGGGGCGTGCCCTGCAGGATTCTGATCAGGAGCGTCTGGTAACAGAGGCTCTGGCGTCGATTGCCCGTTAAGTTGTCTTCGGTGTGATTTGGCTGTTGGCGGCGTAGTCTGCAGGCAAGAAGTGAAGGCTGTCCATGTCTGACGCGAGATTCAAAAGTCGACCCGAGAGTGTGCTGGAAGATCCCGGTACTCGCGCCGTGGCGACTCTGTATGCTCAGTCCTACATCACTGCTGCTCGCACGCAGGGTGGCTCTGAGTGGCAGTCGGAACTGCATTCGTTTGTGGACGACGTGTTGGGTGGCTGGCCTGGGTTTGCCGACGTGTTGATGTCTGATTCTGTGGGGCGAGACGAGAAGCTTGGAATTCTGGACCGCGTGATTGCTCCGCGGGCCTCCGAGTTCTTCCTGAATTTCCTCCGAGTTCTGGCGCGGCACGGTCGTCTTTCTCTGTTGCCGGTGATTCGGGAAGTTGTAGTTCGGCTGATTGAAGTTGAGTCGGGGAAGCAGCGTGTCCGGGTACGCTCGGCTCGACCGCTTTCTCAGACGTCTCGGGAAGGCATTGTGACGTCTCTGAAGGGGCGTTTTGGTTTCGACCCGATTCTGGAAGAGTCTGTGGATGCTGAACTGCTGGGTGGCATTGTTCTGCAGGTTGGGGATACTGTTTTTGATTCATCGCTGCGTTCCCGTTTGAAAATTCTGCGGGCACGATTGGTGGAGAAAGCTTTCAATGAAATTCAAAGCGGACGAGATCGCTTCAGTCATCCAGAAGGAGATTGAAGATTTCCGTGGTCTGATGCAGACGGCGGAAGTTGGCCGCGTGATTGAGGTGGGCGACGGGATCGCTCGCTGCACGGGTCTGTCGACTGCGATGTCGGGCGAGATGCTTGAGTTCTCGAACGGTACTCGTGGTTTTGCCTTCAATCTGGAAGAGAACAGTGTCGGCGTTGTGATTCTCGGGGATTACCTGAAGATCACCGAAGGCGACGAGGTTCGCTCCACGGGTAAACTTCTGTCAGTTCCTGTCGGTGAAGCTTTGCTCGGGCGAATGGTGGATCCGCTGGGTGTGCCGCTGGACGGCAAGGGCCCGGTGATCACCAGTGAGTCACGCCCGGTGGAGTGGCAGGCTGCCGGGGTTGCTGAACGGCAACCGGTGAAGGAGCCGCTGCAGACGGGGATCAAGGCCATCGATGCCATGACTCCGATTGGTCGTGGCCAGCGCGAACTGATCATTGGGGACCGCAAGACCGGCAAGACAGCGATTGCGATCGACACGATTCTGAATCAGAAGGGCACTGGAGTGATCTGCGTGTACGTGGCTTGTGGCCAGCGTGCAGCGTCGATTGCCGGTGTCGTGGAAGTTCTGCGTCAGAATGGTGCCCTGGATTACACGATTGTGGTGGCCGCGAGCAGTGCGGACCCGGCACCATTGCAGTACATCGCGCCCTATGCTGGTGCGGCGATGGCCGAGCACTTTATGTATCAGGGCAAGCACACTCTGGTGGTCTATGATGACCTGTCGAAGCAGGCCGTCGCTTACCGCCAGTTGTCTCTGCTGATGCGTCGGCCACCGGGTCGTGAGGCATTTCCCGGGGACGTGTTCTACTGTCACAGCCGGCTTCTGGAGCGTGCTGTGAAGCTGAACAAGGAGCTGGGTGGCGGGTCGATGACGGCGTTGCCGATCATTGAGACGCTTGAAGGCGAGGTTTCGGCCTACATCCCGACGAATGTGATTTCCATCACGGACGGTCAGATTTACCTTGAGCCGGACTTGTTCTGGAAGGGGATTCGACCTGCGATCAACGTGGGTATCTCGGTCAGTCGTGTGGGCGGTAATGCTCAGACGAAGGCCATGAAGAAGATTGCGGGCAGTCTGCGTCTGGACCTTGCGGCATTCCGCGAGCTTGAGGCATTTGCTCAGCTTGGTACGGAACTGGACAAGGCGACTCAGGCCCAGCTGGACCGAGGTTACCGAATGGTGGAGCTGCTGAAGCAGCCCCAGTATGTTCCGCTGCATGTCGCGGATCAGGTGATTGCAATTTATGCCGGAACGAAGGGTTATTTCGACAAAGTTCCGGTGAATCGGGTGCAGGCTGTCGAGAAGGAATTGCATGAGTTTATTCGCACCGAGCATGCGGACATGCGAGACAAGCTGGTGGCAGAGTCTGCACTGACTGACGAGATTGAGGGTTTGCTGAAGAAGGCGCTGGAGGCCTTTGTGGCTCGTCAGGCGGCGAAGTCCTAGTGCATGTGTGCTGTTGATTTGTCGTGATTTGTTAACCTTTCTGCGGTGTGGCTGATCCATGGCGAACAGACGTTTGCTGGTAAAACGGCTCAAGGCGGTGCGTAACATCCGCAAGATTACGCGCACGATGGAGCTGATCGCAACCAGTCGCTTCAAGAAGGCGATGGACCGAGCCACAGAGGCGGCCGAGTACACTCGGAAGATTTCTGAGATCGTCGGGGACCTCGGACAGGCGGAGCTGCGTTTTTCACATCCGTTGCTGGAGAAGCATGCGGAGGAGAAGCGTGGTGTGCTGTTGGTATTGACGGCAAATCGTGGGCTTTGTGGTGGCTACAATGCCAGTGTGTTGCGTCAGGCGGTGACACATCTGCGTGGTTTGCGGGAACGTGGTGTGGACGTTTCGCTGGAAGTATCCGGCAAGCGTGGCATCAAGTTTCTGAACTTCCAGAAGATCGCGGTGTCGCAGGCGTACACACATTTCGAGGACAAGACGACGTTCGCCGAAGTTGAAGTTCTGGCTTCCCGGTATGTGGATGACTACATCGCCGGTCGGATCGATCGTCTGGACGTGGCTTACACCCGGTTTATCTCATCTTCCAAGCAACTGGCCGTGGTCGAGACCATTTTGCCGATATCCAGCCTTGCGGGAGCAGGTGGAAGTACTGGAAGCGGTCGAGTGGACTACGAGTTTCTGCCATCAGCCGAGGAGATTCTTTCTGAGATTGTGCCTGCGGCGTTTCGGGCGAAGCTGTTCAAGTGCTTTCTGGATGCGATTGTGAGCGAACAGATTGCTCGAATGGTAGCCATGAAGGGTGCGACGGAGAATGCGGACGAGATGGCGGGTAGTCTGAAGCAGCAGTACAACCGTGCTCGTCAGGCGGGGATTACGTCGGAGTTGGCGGAGATTATTGGTGGTGCAGCGGCGCTTGGTTAACGGGTGTCGCGGCGATAGTTTTGTGCTGATTTGTGATGCTGATCTGACAAGGATCAGCTTTGACAGAGTCCAACAGATCCAGATTGATAACAGTATTCGACCCAACGGGGCAAGCGACCCATGATTGAAGCAACGAAAAGCGGCCGTGTGTCGCAGGTGATCGGATCAACTTTTGACGCTCAGTTTCCGGAGGACGGTCTGCCGGAGATTTACAATGCGTTGCTCATTGACGAGGACGTCAAGGGTAAGCGAGTGAAGGTGACCGGTGAGGTTCAGCAGCATCTTGGTGGCGGTCGAGTCCGTTGCGTGGCGCTGGGGAACACTGACGGCATGCGTCGGGGAATGACAGTAACAGACACGGGCAGTCCGCTGTCTGTACCTGTCGGCAAGGGGACTCTGGGACGGGTCTTCAATGTGCTTGGTGATGCGATTGACGGTCGTGGTGCAGTGGACCACAGCGAGCGATGGCCGATTCACCGCCATCCTCCGGCGCTTGAAAGTCTGAGTTCGAAGACTGAGGTGTTTGAGACGGGTATCAAGGTGGTGGACCTGCTGACGCCGTTTGTTCGCGGTGGTAAAGCGGGTTTGTTCGGTGGTGCTGGTCTCGGCAAGACCGTGATTTTGACCGAGTTGATTGCCCGTATCGCCAGTGCTCACGGGGGATTTTCGGTGTTTGCCGGTGTGGGCGAGCGGACTCGCGAGGGCAACGACCTTTGGCTGGAGATGCAGGAAACAAAGATTGGTCAAACGGGTCGCTCGGTGATCGAGCAGACGTGTATGGTGTTTGGTCAGATGAATGAACCGCCGGGAGCACGTCTGCGAGTGGCGTTGTCTGCATTGACGATGGCCGAGTGGTTCCGTGATGCGACGGGTTCGGACACGCTGTTGTTCGTGGACAACATTTTCCGCTTCTCGCAGGCTGGTTCGGAAGTGTCGGCTCTGCTTGGTCGAATGCCATCGGCTGTGGGTTATCAGCCGACGCTGGGCACTGAGTTGGGCGAGTTGCAGGAGCGAATTACGTCCACGAAGAACGGTGCCATTACGTCGGTGCAGGCCGTGTATGTTCCTGCGGACGACCCGACGGACCCGGCACCGGCGACAGCCTTCGCGCATCTTGACGCGTTTATTTATCTGGAGCGTCGAATTTCGGAGAAGGGGATTTACCCGGCGATTGACCCTCTGGCATCATCCAGTCGAATTCTGGATCCGCAGTATGTGGGTCAGCGTCACTACAATGCGGCTCGAAGGGTGCAGCAGACGCTGCAGCGTTACCGCGAGTTGCAGGACATCATTGCGATTCTGGGTGTGGACGAGTTGAGCGAAGACGACAAACTGGTGGTGCACCGAGCACGCCGAATTGAGCGATTTCTTTCGCAACCGTTCCTTGTGGCTGAAGTGTTTACGGGCAAGCCCGGCAAGATTACTCCGCTGGCCGACACGATTCGCAGCTTTGAAGAGATCTGCGATGGCAAGTGGGACCATTTGCCTGAGAGTGCTTTCATGTACGTGGGTGCGATTGAAGAGGCTGAAGAGCAGTACAAGCGGATGCAGGCTCAGTCCTGATCGCTGTTGATTGTCCGTGGGCTTGTGCGCTGGAGTGTGTTATGGCCGATCTTCGGTTAGTTCTGGTGACTCCGGAGAAGACTCTGTTTGACCGCCCGGTGGCATCACTGCAGGTGCCTCTGTTTGACGGTGGTGCTGGGTTTTATCCGGGTCGGGCGCCGCTGGTTGGTCGACTGGGTGCTGGCGTGCTTCGTTTGCAGGGGGCTGGTGGCGAATCTGAGTCGTATTTTATTGACGGTGGGTTTGTGCAGGTGAAGGGTCCAGTGGTCTCTGTGCTGACAAATTCGGCTGTTGAGTGCGGTCAGATCAGTCGCCGTGTGGCACAGCAGCAGTTGTCGGACGTGTTGGCTGAGCGAGCGATTCTGGACGAGGAGTATCGTGGCAAGTCGCGACGTATCGAGACAGCGCGACGTCGCGTGAAGGCTGCCGGGCGGGAATAGCCACTGGAAGCTGGGCTTTTGAAGCTTTGATCGTTAGAATCCTGGAGTCCGGCATGTTCGCATGTCGGGCTCCTTTTTGTTTCCCCGGGAGTATTTTTCATGGATAAGTTTGATCCGCGTGTGGATTCACTGGTGATGGAAACCAGGACGGTCTGGGACAAGTCGGTAGGGAATCTGACCGATGAGGATCGGCGGTGGGTGGCGCGGTCGCTTCATCAGCAACCGCAGCTGGCAGCAAAGGTGTCATATGAGCGGACTCATACGGGTTTCGCGCGGGTGATACATGTGACGGTCGAAGACATTCAGCGGCTGTATCTGGCGAAGACCTGAGGCTGGGGCGTTTGGGTGGGGGATTGCGGCATGAGACCGGGTGAATGTTGTGTCTTCGGGGCTGCAATTCGACTGGTTCTGTGGTGTTTGTTGCCGTTCTGTGATGTTGGGGTGCTTGCGGACCAGTCGAGGGATGCTGCGCCGATTTTTGTTTACTGCAGTGTGGCGGACGAGCGATCGATTCATCTGCTGTCATTTGATGCGGCAAGCGGTCGTGCAGCAAAGCGGGACAGTATAAGGACTCCAGGGGAGCCTGCTGCGTTAACATCTTCAGCGGACGGCCGTTATCTGTTTGCCTCGATGCGTGACACGGGGCAACTTTGCAGTTTTGGAATTGAGCCGGCGACGGGTCGGCTGACGTTGATCAGTACTGTGGAAGCGGGGGCTGACCCAGCGCAGATCACTTTGGACCGAACCGGTCGTTATCTGTTTGCTGCCTATTATGTGGCAGCGAAGGTTTCGGTTCATCGGGTGGAGTCTGATGGGCGGATTTCCGAGCGTCCGGTGCAGGAGATCCCGACGGCCGAGAAGGCGCATGCGGTCGTTCCTGATCCGTCGAACCGTCTGGTTTTTGTGCCGCACACGGGTCCCAACCGCATCTATCAGTTTCGGTTTGAGGTACTGGCCGGGCGACTGCTTCCGGGTTTGCCGAAGTTTCTGCAGTGTCCTGACCAGACGGGGCCTCGTCACCTTGCGTGGCATCCCCGTCTTCCGATTGCCTATGTGGACAATGAGCAGGGCAATTCGGTGACGGTGTATACTTTGCGGGGCAGCAGTCTGGTTGCCGGCGAGACGTTGTCAACGATTCCTGACGACTTCCGGGGCCAGAACAGCACCGCTGAGATTCGGGTGCATCCGGATGGTCAGCACCTGTTTGTTTCGAATCGTGGCGCGAATTCTCTGGCGGTGTTTCGCATCAGTGGTAGTGGTGACCAGTTGTCTCTGCTGGAGCAGGTTGCCTGTGAGCCCGTACCGCGGTCCTTCGATATTGTGCCCGGTGGGCGGCATCTGCTGCTGGCGGGCGAGGCTTCCGGAAATCTGCAGGTATTTGAGATTGGTGGTGTGCGTGGTTTTCTGCAGGAGGTGGACAAACTGCAGGTTGGACCGCGACTGTGGTGGGTGCATGCGGTGCAGCCCGGGGTAACGGGCCGCTGAGACAGTACCAGTCAGAAGATGGGGCCAGGCATCCACGGGCAGAATTCTTCGTCGCCGATTCCCTGTTGTTCGCTGAGAGTCTGTTTGCCGCTGGCGACAGCGACGATTTGTTCGAACAGGCGAGTGCCGGCGGATTCGACGGATTCTCCGTCAATAATGGAGCCGGCGTTGATGTCCATATCGTCGCGCATGCGATCGAACAGTTGGGTGTTGGTGGAGACTTTGATTGTGGGTGCGGGTTTGCAGCCGAAGCAGCTGCCGCGTCCGGTGGTGAACACGACGATCTGGCAGCCGCCTGCCACAAGTCCGGTGACGGAGATCGGGTCGTATCCCGGGGTGTCCATGAAGGTGAAGCCGCGGGAGGTGATGGGTTCCGCGAACTGGTAGACGTCGCGGAGCGGAGCTGTACCGCCTTTCGCTACGGCTCCGAGTGACTTTTCGATGATGGTGGTCAGGCCGCCCTGTTTGTTTCCGTAGGAGGGGTTGTTGTCGATGGAGGCATTGTTGCGGCGGGCATAATCTTCCCACCAGCGGATGCGTTCGAGCAGTTTTTCGCCCACTTCGCGGCTGATGGAGCGGCGTGTGAGGAGTTGTTCAGCGCCGTAGACTTCGGGGGTTTCTGCCAGCACGGAGCCGGCTCCGTGGGCCACCAGCAGGTCGCTGGCGTAGCCAAGTGCGGGGTTTGCGGTGATACCGCTGGCGCCGTCACTGCCGCCGCATTGCAATCCGAGTGTGAGTTCGGCCAGCGGAATGGGAACCCGACGCACGTCGTTTGCGGCGGGCAGCATTTCTCGCAGGACTGAGACTGCGCGATCGACGGTTTTGCGGACGCCACCAACTTCCTGGATGTTGAGAATCATGGGGAGGTCATCACGACCGCTGGCAAGTGCTCCGCCCAGTTGTACCAGTCCCTGGGTCTGCTGCAGGTGGGATGCCTGAGCGGTTTCGCAGCCGAGTCCGAGGACGATGCAGGCTGCGATATTGGGATGCCGTGCGAATCCTGCGAGTGTGCGGTTCAGCAGCAGGTGGTCATCGCTGTTGTACGCGAAGGCGCAACCGCTTTTGTGAACGATGGGTATAACACCATCGATGTTGGGGTAGCGACTGAGGTCGGTGCGGGCGAGTTCCTGAGCGACGTAGCGGGAGGTCGTGGCAGAACAGTTGACGGTACTGATGACGGCGATGTAGTTACGAGTTCCGGCCGAACCGTTGCGGCGGCGATAGCCCTGAAATGTGCGTGCTGGTGGTGTGGGGAATTGCAGCAGATCCGTGCAGAACTCGTAACCGGATCGGTCGCGATCGAGGCTGACGTTATGGGTGTGCACCCACTGTCCGGGGGCGATGTCGCAGGCGGCGGAACCGATTGGTTGCCCGAATTTGCGAATGGGGCTGCCTTTGGGGATGGGCTGAGCAGCGACTTTATGGAACACCGGGATGGGTTCTGTGACTTTGACCAAGCTGGTGCCGATAGTGAGTGATTCGTCTGCCCGGAGAGCCCGGCGGGCGACAGCGATGTTATCGGAGGAGTGCAGAATCAGCACGGAGGATATGTCTGACACCGTAATGGTCCCTGTTGTGTACCGGGAAAATGTGCGGACGAACAAATATTCGGAACAGCGCAGCGATGCTGCGGGCAATTCTGGAGGTTTGGGCGAATTCCCACAAGCCATGATCTGTCCATGTGGGCAGGAATTCCTGTGCGACAAATCCTGTGAATGTGATTGGGAACACCGGTTTGATGACCGGCATTTTCAGTGGCTCAGCGGTGGGCACTCGGGGGGGGGGGGCACTTTTCGGGTGTGGGTTTCCGGGCTCGCCACAGGCTGTTGAGGCGAGTGGAACCCGGGTTGGCATCGAATGGTGGTCAGCAATGTGGCTGCAGAGCCGGCTGAGGACGTCAGGAAAGTGGCAGATCGGGTCGTCGGGAGTCCTGAAGATTCGGACGTTAATAACCTGCAGGATGGAATGGCTGAACTTCCATGAGGCAGCTGTCTGGCAGGCAATCGGTGAACGGAGACTGCGCGTTCCGTTCCTGCTGGTAAAGAATCCCTGACTGAAGATGGTTCTTACAAAGGAATCGTTTACTTGCACAGAGTTCAGTGAAAGAAGGCTTAACGAACCATGAGTCGAAAGACTGAAAAGTACGTGGCCACGGACATTGCCGGGTGGCGGATCCATGCTTTTGGTGCCATACCCGTTGCCACCGGCGAATCCCGTCTTTCGCTGTGGCTGAAATCAAAAAGCCAGGTGGGCTGCCGCTGTGCATGAGACTCCTGTGTGCGTTTCATCAGCGACTGATGCGAGACGCTCGCGGCAGTGATCAACAGCCTCGAATGGTGCGGACGCGGCAGAACTGGATCGGGGGTACGCAAGCACGACGACGCATGGCGTAGTTCGAGAGTGGCAGAATCGTTCTGGAATGCGTGGCGAATCTGCTGAAGCAGCAGATCGGCACAGCGTTTGTCGATGGGCAGATGACCACGTTCATCCAGCAGGGAGGGAAACGCAGCAGGAAATTCAATTGAGTGGATTTTTTTGAAGGAGACGCGGGGCAGGGAATTACTCCATTCGCTGACAAGTCATGTATGCGCGATGTGAGAACTCAGTTCCGAATATCGTCGGAGTACGAATGACGTTCTCATGGGTGCCGCGACCATTGTTGTTGAATCTCTCCGCAGAGAGAGAATTCGACGGAAGGCTCCGGTTCATCCTCCTGTATGTCAGGAGCAGTACTGATTGCGGGACCGAATGGTGCGGGGAAATCGACCACAGCCCCACGCCTGCCGAAATTGGCATTGGGCGTTGTCGAATTCATCACTGCGGACCTGCTTGCCTCGGGGCTGTCCCCATTTGTTCCGAGGCGGCTCCGTCGTTTGGAGCTTTTGACGTTGGCGGGTGAATCGGCAGGTTGCCAGTTTGACGGAACCTGTCAGGATTGGAATACTGGGTGGTGGGGAAATTTCCTGACCTTCCTGCGGAAACTGTACTATGTATCACAGGCTGTTCTGGGTGGTGATTCTGGCGTTTGGTGCAGATGGCCTTGTGGCTGACGAGTTGCTGTCGAAGAAGACAGCCGCGATTGCGGGGCAGGCCGGGCCGGTTCAGCCTCCCGAAAGTCCGGGTATTTTTACTCGCCCGGCTGCCCAGAGAGAGGCCAGCGTGACGACGGTGCGACAGGGTGACGCAGAGATTCCTCTGGTGGTGGTCCGCGGCACACCTTATGAGATGGGAAGGCAATTGGGTGCAGCACTGCGGCAGCAGATCACGACGTTCATTCCAGCGGCACTGCAGGGCGTTTGCGGTCAGTTGGGAGTGACTGAGGAGCAGTTGCAGGAGGTTTGGAGCCGGACTGCAGCGTATGCGGATGACAGGCTGGAGCAGGAGTTGGCGGGTGTGGCGGATGCTTCCGGGCTGCCGTTGAAAACACTGCAGGCCATGCATGCTGTACCGCTGCTGATGCCGTATTCGTGCAGCAGTATTGCGGCGTGGGGTGATGCAACGGTGGACGGGCATCTGTACCAGACTCGCAATTTGGACTGGAATCTGGAGATCGGTGCTCACAATTTTGCGGCGATCGTGATTTATGTGCCGGATGTCGGTTCAGCGCATGTGGTACCGACCTTTGCCGGTTTCTGCGGAGCGCACACGGGTATGAATTTTCATGGGATTGCTCTGTCCGAGATGGGTGATGCATCGCGGAAGGAGGCGCCTTATTTCGTCCATGCGCCGCATTTTACGGCATTCTTTCGCACGATGCTTTATGATGCCAGGTCTCTGACTGAGACGCTGGAGATTTTCGGTCGTCAGCCGATGACCAAGCGGTATCACTTTGTGTTTGGTGATGGTCAGACGGATCGCAGGGCTGTGAAAGTGCGGGCGCATGCACCGGAACCCGCGGATCGGCGAGTTCTGATCTGGAAGGACAATGATGCGACCGATGAATTTGCTCCAAATATCCTGAACTGTGTGGTTTACAATGACGAGGGACGCGGAGCGTTCCCGACGCTGAAGAGCAGTCACGGTAAACTGAATGGGGAGGCACTGGTAAAGCTGGCGAATCAGATACCGATCCGTGGCGGCAACGTGGTGAACGTGGTTTACGACGCGACGGCTTTGAAGATGTGGGTGACCTATGCGAAGGGGACCGAGGAGGCGTATCAGCGACCATCGGTGCTGATTGATCTGCAGCGGGCGGCGGGTGTGGGCACGCAGTCTGAGAAACCTGTTGCGGTACCGTGATCAACAGGCTGCAGCGCAGGCCTGCAGTACTTCATGGGGCTGAGCGAATCCGATGATGGCAGAGCAGACAGCGGGGTGCTGCAGAACGAAGCGGATGGCCTGTGGCACGGTGTGACTGACTGCTTCGGCTGCTGCCAGTGACCGGGCTTGCTGCAGGTCGTGCTGGTACAGGGCCAGCGGAAAAAAGGGGGTTGTGAGTGTGTGGGCACTGGGAGGATTTCCGGCGATGGCTCCGCCAGCCAGCACTCTGATCGCAAAGGCTCCGATGTCCAGTCGCTGGCAGTCGGCGAGGAGGTTGCCGTAATCTGTGGGGACGGAATCGGGTGCCACACTCATTCCGGCACTGGGATTCAGGCGGTTGAAGGGGATTTGCAGTGTATCGAACACGTGGCTTTGCAGAACTGTTCGAAGTGCAGTCGGGTGTCCAGTCCCGGTCAGTCCGCAGCAGGCAATGATTCCGGACTGGCGGAGTTCGTTGAAGATGGCAGCGACGCCCTGCGGGCCGAGGATTTCATCCGGAGTCAGTGAAAACGGTTCCTGATCGGGGTGTTCGGTCACAGCATTGTGCAACTGCAGCAGGGTGACGTGCGATCGCTGCAGTCGGCCGAGGGATGCTGTAATTCCGGACGTGATCTGCTGACGGATTGAGGCGTTTGAGGATCTGTGGATGCGTACCTTGGTGGCGATCTGCAGGTGTTGCTCGGGGTCGAGTTGTCGGAGTGCACTTCCGATGGCTTTTTCCGATGCGCCATTTCCATAACCGGCAGCGGTGTCGATCCAGTTGATACCACTTCGTATTGCGGTATGCAGGACTTCCAGTTGCTGGTCAGTGTCTGCACCGGTCATCAGGCCGGACACGGGGCCGGCTCCGAAGCTGATCTCGGACACGCAGAGGCCGGTTCGACCGAGGCGACGGTGTTTCATGAGTGGGCTTTGCCGAGCGAACGGGGATCCGGATGGGTGCGAGGAGAAACTGAAACTCAGAAAGCAACCACGCGTTATTTCTGTACCGTGGGCTGTTTGGCGGGGGCCAGCCAGATCACCAGCATCCCGACTGCGTAGATCAGTCCGGTCCACAGTCCGATGGATGCATAGTCGCCACCGAAGGAACTCATCCGCAGTCCCACGAAGACGCTGACGGCGGCAGCTGCGATGCGACCGGCATTGAATGAGATGCCACTGCCCGTGGCTCGTACGTGGACGGGGAACAGTTCCGGCAGGAATAAGGGTAACCAGCCGAAGTAGGCGACTCCGCAGAACCCCAGCAGAAATACGGCCCAGTCGAACCATGGATCATTGGGTTGCATGGTGCCGAAGAGAGTGGAGCTGACGGCGAAGGTGGCGAGGCTGATGAGGAAGTAGGACAATCGTCTTCCGGCGATCGTGGCGATCAGTCCGCCGAGGAGGCTGCCGAGCACTGCGCCGCTGGAGCGACTGATCATGGTGCGGGCTTTGTCGCGGGGACTTTGTCCGGTTTTTTTCTTCTGCTGAGTGGTGGATGCTGCATTTTGGGAGGGGGTAGCCGTGGCCTGCTCAGCGTGGCGGGCCGCCGCCTGGTCTCGCCATGGGACCACCCAGTTGGCGTTGGCAGCGGTACCGATGACAGGGATGGAACCCAGCAGGATACCGATGAGGGTTCTGGAGAGCAGTGGGGGCCTGAAGAGCTGTGCGGTGACGGATTGCTGCGGCGTGCTTACCTGGTCGCTGCTGTCGGTGTATCGGGTTGTCTGTTTTTGTGCCAGCCAGCGTCGGGATTCAGGTACGGCCAGCAGAATCACCAGTCCCAGCACAGCGGGAGAGCCACCGACGAACAGCGTCCAGCGCCAGGAGTCGGGGGTGACTTCGAAGATCAGGCCAAGGCAGCCGAGGAGTACGAAGCCGAAGTTTGCTGCTGTCCCCATGACACCGGCCAGCAGGGGGCGTGATGCACCGGGCCACGCCTCGGTGACCAGAGAGACGGCATTGGGCCAGGTGCCACCGAAGCCCAGCATAGCGAGGAATCGCACAGTGCACATGAGAACGGGGTCCGTGATCCACCACGCTGCGAGGGTGAGCAGAGAGTAGCAGAGAACGCTGGCGCCAAGTGCGCGCGTGCGGCCGATACGGTCACCCATCAGGCCAAAGATCCATCCGCCTGTCGCAGCCCCCAGCATGAATGCCGCCTGATTCCAGGCGAACCATTCGGTGATGACTGTTTCCTGGGTTCCGGGCGGGAGCAGTGACAGCATCATTTGTCGGTGGATGAGGACAAACAGGGCGTTTTCGAGGCCTGCAAACATCCACGCGGCGAAGCCGGCGGCCAATACTGACAATCGCTGTGCTCGATTGAATCCAGACTCCGTCTCAGTCATTTGCAGGCTCCACCGGACACAGATTCCTGCCTGATTCAGCAGGATGAGCGTCTTAGTATCGCAATAGCCGTGGCGGGAATCCAGCGCAAAGGATCTGAGGAATTTCGGGGATTCCGGAGTTGTGGTTCGGCGGAATCTGCCGTCAGCGGATGTGGCTGCCCGGTGTTTCTCACACTTCAGGAACAACCGACAGGAACCAAAAAGGCAGAATTGCTTATCCAGACGGTACGACCCATCCGATGACAAGTATGTGACTTTCTGTTGCGCTGCTACGCAAGGCTTCTGGAGATCAGGTGCTGTGCGGGTGGCAGGCGGACTGAGCATATCAGGACTTCCGGTGCTGGCGTTCACCGGGAGAGGTTCAGACTCGAGCGTTTAGATCAGTGAACCACCGGGACGGTTTCCCAGCAGAACGAGCGCGGTCCGAAACGGAAGGTACCTCACGGAGGAGAGCTTTCATGCGAAAGTACGGTAAGTGGTTACTCGTGCTGGGCGTTCTGGCAGCCAGCCCGGCTGCCGCCAGTGCGGATGGGTTTCTGGGCGGAAAATTCAAACCGGTGTTGCCGTTCTCTGGCTCTGCTGAGAAGGCTCGAAATCAGGAGCTGGCCAACGAAGTGGCTGCAGCACTGAAAACAGCGCAGGTTCGCGGCACTGGGATTGAGATCGAAGTTCGGGAAGGTGCAGCGATCCTGAGCGGTTCGGTCAGCGATCCCAGCCAGCGGTCTCTGGCACAGCGAGCTGCCGGCAGCGTGCCTGGCATTGAGCGGGTTGAGAACAACCTGAAGTACACTCCTCCGTCAGGTGGTCAGCCGATGATCGCTCAGGCTGCTCATCAGCAGTCTGCTGCGAAGCAGCCTTCGATGATTCAGCAGGTTGCTGCTGAAGCTCCGGCACCGGCGAAGAAATCCAATCAGGAGATGGCCGCTGAGATTGCTCAGGCAATCCAGAGCTGCGGGGTCGCCTGTGATGAGATGACCGTTCGATTCAAAGATGGTGTCTGCACCATGGAAGGCTCGGTTGCGACCGCTGCTGACCGGCAGGCGCTGCATCGTGCTGCGGCCTCCGTGCCTGGCGTCCGACAGATGAACAATCGTCTGGCCGTTGCCCAGCCTGTGGCTCGCGTGTCACAGGGTGCTCCACAGCAGATGATGGCTCCGCCGCAGATGATGGCTCCGCCGACACCTGTTGCCATGGGGCCTGGCCCGATGATGATGGGTCCTCCGGGCGCACCTCCGACTGCCAGCGGATACGCTCCGACCAGCTTCAACAATCCGAACCTGCCGAACTATGCGTGGCCGGCTTATGCTGCCTACCCGAACTCGGCCGCCGTCAGCTATCCGACTCAGTACAGTGCCAGTGCGTGGCCTTACATCGGACCGTTCTATCCGTATCCGCAGGTTCCGATGGGATGGCGTGAAGTCTCCCTCGAGTGGGACGACGGATACTGGCAGCTGAACTTCAACAAGGAGAAGGACAGCTGGTTCTGGGTGATGAATCCGAAGAACTGGTGATCCTTAGACTGCTGCAGCACAACGGCTGCGGATGAAACAAACAGGGGTCCTGAAGAGCAATCTTCAGGACCCCTGCTTTCGTTCAGGCCTGCTGAATTCAGTTCAGCGATTGAACAGGAATCCTGGGCTGTTGATGAGAGCCCACATCAGGTCTTCAGCCGCCTCTTTCGGAGTGCCTGCGGCGGCGAAGTAGGCCTGAGCCTGTTGCAGTTCTTCAGCCGACGGCTGGCGGCAAAGCACCGACAGGTAGATTGTTTCGATCAACTGTTCGGTGGTTGCGTTTGCGGCCAAAGTGCGAGCGATGATTCCCTGAGGGTGAGCGATGGCGTCGCCGATCGTGGCACCATTCACCATGTTCAGAGTCTGTCCGAGACTGACATCGCTGGTACGCTCGCATTCGCACGGTGATTCACGGGGCGGGCGTCCGAACATGTCGAGGAATGCGACTTCGACCTGCGGGTCGGGAAGCTCGGCAGCGCGGAAGCCAGCCGGCACTCCTGGCAGAGCGCGGGGGGCACCGGCAGCCTGAATGATGGAATCGTAGAGCTGTTCAGCAGCGAGTCGCCGGGGCAGTGCGTGCGAGAAGTTGCTGGAGTCGTCCTCATTCCACTGATTGGCGTCGAGACTGCGCTGATAGGTGACGGAAGTGCAGATGAGCCGGATCAGGCGTTTCAGATCGTAATTGTTATCGATGAAGTCCTTTGTCAGGGCATCCAGCAGTTCCGGATTGGATGCCGGGTTCCCCGCGCGGATGTCGTCCACCGGATCGATAATGCCGCGACCGAAGAAGTAGCTCCAGTACCGGTTGACGATGCTTTTGGCAAAGTAGGGGTTTTCTTTGGCGGTGAGCCACTGAGCAAGCTGTTCCCGACGCGTGGCTGAAGCATCCACAGTTCCGCCATGTTCGAACGGGAACCTGGGCGCTGCCGGCTGATTGGTATCGGGATTCACAACCGGCACTGCTGAGCTCATCGTGAAGATGAATTCATCACCATCTGGCAGCGGACGGCGACCGACGTCCGCCATCCATGCTGCCAGCTCATAGTACTGGCGCTGAGTCCAGCGCTCGAAGGGGTGGTCATGGCACTGATTGCAGTTGAAGCGGGTGCCGAGGAACACCTGGGTCATATTTTCCATGACCATTTTGGGTTCACGTGCAATGCGGTAGTAGCTGGCGGCGGGATTTTCGAAGGTACTGCCATTCGCGGTGATCAGTTCAGCCGCGAACTGCTGGTATGGACGATTGGCAGCGACGGACTGGCGAATCCAGTTGCGGAAGGACCAGACACCGCGTTCGGTGAGGGTTTTGCGGCGGTTGAGCAGCAGGTCGCTCCATTTCAGAGTCCAGTGTTCCACGTAGCCGGAGCTGGCCAGCAACTGATCGATCTTGGCGGTGCGTTTGGCCTGTGTTTCAGTTTTGTCCTGCAGGAAAGCCTGGATTTCGGCAATCCCCGGTGGAACACCGGTGATATCGAGTGAGACGCGTCGGAGGAATTCAGCGTCGCCGGCGAGGTCTGACGGAAGAATCTTCATGCGCTGCAGTTTGGCGTGCACGAGTCCGTCGATGAAGTTGTGTTCGGGCTGTGGAGTCCACTGGTAGCCGTCCCGGTTACCGAGGATGGAAATTGGTGCTGCGGCATAATTGCCTTCGTAGCGCACCAGAGCGGCCGCTTCACCGCGCTGCACGGCGGTGATCAGGCCGGTTTTGGAAACGGTGGCGACTTCGAAGTTGCTGGTATCAAAGACGGCGTCGCGAGTGACATCACGTGAGCTGCCATCGGAATACTCGGCGATCACAATCAACTGCTGCTGATCGTGTCGCAACTGCAGCAGCGGGGTGGGCGGGTGCACTTTGATGCTGACCACGCGAGCCGAATCGGCCTTGTAGTTGCAGCCTTCGGCAATCCACTGCTCCAGCACGCGATAGGTGCGGGACTGTTCGTCGAACAGGAATCCGCCTTCATGTGGGACCCCCTGTGTTGGTTTCAGCAGCATCAGGCTTTGCGAGGGCTGCGATCGATTGAAGCGACGCCCGGAGATGTCGTCAACGAGGGCGCGGTAATCGTAGAAGGAGTCGTATCCGCGGAGTGAGAGCTTGAAGCCGTTTTTGCCATTGGCCGAGCCGTGGCAGAGGCCCTGATTGCAGCCGGATTTACTGAGCAGTGGATTGACTTCGCGAGAGAACTGGACCGGAACAGGGTCCATTGATGTTACCTCGACCGGCACCTCGGTTGACAGGCCGACGGCTTCCACCTTCAGCATCCCCGAACCTGCAGCCAGTGGCGTCAGGTAATTGTCAGGATCGACGGCGAAGACCGGCGTCTGAGTGGAGAAAGTGGCTTTGGCCGTGACGTCGATTCGCTGGCCATCGGTGGTAACGCCAGTCACGACAACCCGCCGGGCATCTCGGATGGAAGAGATGACAACGGTTGGGGGAAACACTTCGAGACTGGCGAAAGTTCGCTCGGCCGAGGCGGCGGTGGCAGCAGGCTGCTGAGCCCGGGCAGGGGCAAAACCGGAACAGCACAACGTTACGAGAACAGCCGACAGGAGCAGTTGTCGCAGCAGAGGCAAAGGCATGGCAGGATGTCCAGCGGAAGGAAATCAGAGCCGGTATCGGAAGCCTGCGCTTCGAACGAAAACCGGCAGAATGTGCCGGGAAGCATACTCTGTGCTGCTGCTGAATGCGAGAGAAACCGGCAACGACGGGGGGGGATGCCTGAATTTTCGGGTGCCGGGGTGGTATTACTGGCCGGAGGGCATCAGCAGTGGCATGGGCATGTCCTGCGGCGCGGTGGGCTCAGGGGCCGTCTGGGACTGGGGGCGAGACCTTGGAAAGGCGGGCAATTCCTGTGGATTCACTCCCGGAATCAGGCCATCGCGGGCCCGCGGGAAGGTGTTCCGGGTACCTGTCAGAAAGAGTGCGGCATCCAGCTCAAAGACAGCCGGGACGACGGCTGCCATGTCCGGGCTGTTGTCCTGTGCTGTCAGCGGGAACCTCCAGATTTCACCGGCGGAAACTTCGGCGGCAGTATCTTCGCCATCGGTACGTTTCTGCCAGAGTTCCTGCCAGCCTCGGAAATCCAGCCGTCGACCGGCGAAGTCCAGATTGGTGGTCTCAATGACCCAGAGCATGCTGTAGTTGTCGTAGAGGTTGGTAAAGCCATTCCAGATCAACAGGGATTCCAGGTCTTCAATCCACGAGTTGCCGTCGGATCGCAGCAGCGGAGCGTCTGCAGAGAGGGCAGCGTAGACTGAGGCCTCGCTGCGGACGGAGATGCGTGGCAGCAGGCGTTTGGAGGACAATGGTTGCTGGGGGTCCATATCGCTGGCATGAATGAGGGGACCGGTGTGCATGCAGGTCAGGTGTTCGGCGAAGACTTCGAGCAGTCCGCGAGCGTTCTGCATGGAACCGTCACCGCGAACATCCATGAGTCTGCCATCGAGCACCATACCGCAGCCAACCATGCGGATGCGGCCACGGGGCTGGCTGGAAATGTGGAAAGCGTCGGCCTGAGCTCTGCAGGCAATCCGATTCAGCGAGATTTCAGTTTCTTCCTGCGGCAGTTCACCCGTGCTGCTGGAATCTCCGGAAAGTTCGAACAGGGACGCGGGCCGTTTGGCAGGGTTGGCGCATTCGATGCAGACATTTTCGAGGACCACTCGGTTTGTTCCTGACAGGTGAAACAGCGACCAGTGATCCACATTCTGGTCGTCGCGAACAATCATTCGCAGATCGATATCGCGGATCGTCAGGGCTCCGCCACTGAGCAGGCTGAACATCTGGCCGGGTTCGAGTGAGTTTTCGGCGAGGCCATCGAATTCGAGTGTCGGTCGATACCCGTCGGCTGCGCGGACGATCAGGTTCATATCGACGATCCGGACGGGTGGTTGTGCCGGCAGGTCATCCGGGTAGCCATTGTAACGCAGCAGGATGACGTCCCCCGAGCTGGCGTCTGCGACAGCGGCCTTGAGGGTGCGGAATGATCGGGATTTGCGGCCGGACTGCTGCAGGATGAAGGGGCCCAGTTGTTCGGCTGTAGCCGAGGGGGCTGCCGTGGGTGGACTGGCGGGTTCGACGTCAATTTCGGATGGTATTCCGAAAGGGAATACGAGTGGCGTGGGCAAGCCCGGAGCAGGGATGACTGACAGTGGCAGTCGGACAGCAGAATCGGCCAGCAGTGGCAGATCGGAGCTGCGCGAACCGGGACTTACGGTGTTGCCGGAGTCAGGTGTGGATGCGGGGGTTGCCGGGGGGGATGTCGAGTTGTCTGTGCCGGTCGGAACGGGTGCCGGAGTCACAGGCGGCTGTGTTTCGCGGGGACGAAAATCCTGCGGGTCGAGGGTGGCAACGGGCCGAACTGCAGCCGTTTGGCCGGAGCGAGTTGTACCGGAGAAATACTGCAGAGTGAGTGCCGTGACGCAGATTGTGAGGACTGTGGCCAGCAGCCATGCTGCACCCGGAACACCGGCCGATCTGGCGGGTTGTCTGGGGCGCCAGACGATGCCTTCCGCCGGGACACTCTGCAGGCCGAGGCGTACTGCCAGTTGCATCAGATCGCTGAGCAGCAGTGAGGCAGCCTGGTAACGTTGTTCGGGGACGTTGGCCATCATGCGGCGGACGATGGCGGCCAGTTCGGCAGGGACGCGGGCATTGATCAGTCGCGGGTCCGGAGGGGCTTTGCCCTGGTGGTCGAGCAGTTTCTGGAGTGCGGTGCCTTCGGGGTACGGGGGCTGTCCCGTGACCATATGGTAGATGGTGCAGCCGAGCGAGTAGATGTCGCTGCGGACATCGGCGTTGCGTGGATCGCGGGCCTGTTCGGGGGCGATGTAATCGAAGGTGCCGAGTGTGGTGCCGGCCACGGTGATTTCGCCGATGGAGTCATCCATGTCGCGACGGGCGAGTCCGAGGTCGACGACTTTCACTCGACCTGAATCCGTCAGCATGATATTTGACGGTTTGATGTCGCGGTGCACGATGCCGGCGGCGGAAATGTGATTCAGAGCCAGCGTGACCTGGATGGCGTAGTTCACGGCTTCGGCGACGGTCAATCGTCCGCGTTCGAGGATCAGGTCGCGGATGGTGCGCCCGCTGGCGAATTCATAGGCGATGAAATAGAGGCCGTCCTGTGCTCCGGCGTAGAACACGCGGGCGATATTGTCGTGATTCAGTTGAGCACAGGCACGGGCTTCGTTGCGAAAGCGGGCCACGAGAGAAGGATCGCGGGATGGGCCGGGATGCAGGATTTTGAGGGCGACGTCCCGGGCGAGTTCCAGGTCGAGGGCGAGGAAGACGGCCCCCATGCCTCCGGCACCCAGACGCTGCCGGATTTCGAAATGGGCCAGTCGAACGCCCGCTTCTTCACCGGAGGAGACGCCGTTGGCGGGAAACAGGCTGTGCAGCAGTTGTTCGGAGACGGTTGGCGGTGCGGGAGCCTCAGGGCGTGGTCCGTCCGGGGCACTGATCACGGTGCGATCATCTTCGGCGACGAGTGGTCGTTCGGAGAGGGGGACGTGGGCAGTGGAGGCCAGCGGGTCGGGTGCATCGGTGAAGTTGTGCTGCGTCATACCGATTCACCGCAGTGGACCATGGGGATAGGCTGAGGCGAGCATTGTAGGTGGTTTCGCCGCAGAACGTTGGAAAGTGTAGGTTGAATTTCGGTGATTGTCAATTCATGGGGAACATTTGAACAGTTTGTGATTTGGTGGGGTAGGTGATTTTCCGGGGTTGTGTGGATTGTTGTGATTGGGGGGGATGTGTTGTGTTGTGGGAGTGTGGATTTGTTGAGATTTGGCAACGCGACTCTGCGGATGTGCTAGAGTCGAGCGGTTGAGGGACTTGAGTGAAAAGGGTGATTGGGGAAAAATTCAGTCAGAATCAGTCATTACCAGTCGGCTTATCCGTTGATTTCTCCTGCAGAAGCAGTCATAATCTGTCAAAACCGTGATCTGAAATGGCGGAAACATGATGCTTGTGGAAGAAAGACGATCTCGAATACTCAGAATCGCTGAGGAGCGAGGATTCGTCACGTTGCAGTCTTTGGTTGGCGAGTTGGGTGCCAGCGAGTCGACGGTGCGACGGGATTTGGAGTTTCTTGACGCCTCCGGTCAGATCCAGCGAACTCGTGGCGGTGCGTCCTTCATCGGGGATACTCAATCAGATTTCGATGTTCGTCGGGGTTTGGCCTCTTTGGAGAAGCAGCGGATTGCGCGTCGGACGGCGGAATTGATTTCGGAGGGCGAGACGGTGTTGCTGGACGGTGGCACGACGACTCTGGAGGTGGCTCGCCACCTGGCGGGTCGTTCGTTGCAGGTGTTGACGAATTCGCTGCCGATTGCGTCATTGCTGATGAATCGTCGTGAGATCGAGCTGATTTTTATTGGTGGTTATGTGTATCCGAAGACGGGTGTGGCGCTGGGTGAGTTGTCAGTGACGGCGTTGCAGCAGATTCATGCATCGCGTCTGGTGATGAGCACGGGTGGGATCACGTCGGACGGTTTGTTCAACAGCAACCAGTTGTTGGTGGAGACTGAGCGGCAGATGATTCGGGCGGCGGATCGGGTGACATTGGTGGCGGACAGCAGCAAGTTTGGTCAGCGGGCGTTGTCACATTTGTGTGCATTGGATGTGCTGGATGAGATTGTCACGGACGACGGGATTTCGGAGGAGTGGGTGCAGCGGATGGAGCAGTCGGGGATCCGCATGGAGGTCGCGGGGGTGGAGCGTGGCAGTCGGCGTCCGTCGGCGGCTTTGGGCTGAGTTTGGTGTGGGGTGAGTGGTTTCGTTTGTGCAGGGTTGAGGGGGGAGCAGGCAGACATGTCGACAGCGACAGTAAATCCGGCGGATGTTGAGCGTGTGGTTCGGGAGGTGCTGGTTCGTCATCTGGGTTCACGGCCGGCCGCGGGTGTGCGTGAGTCTGGTATTCCGGTGCTGCGGGCGTCGGCGGAGTCTGTGGAGTCTGTGGTGACTGCGGCATCTCGTCGGCCGCTGGTGGTCAACATTTCTGCTCGCCATGTCCATCTGACACAGCAGCATGTGGAGATTCTGTTTGGACCGGGCGCGAAATTGACTCCTGAGAAGGCGTTGTATCAGGACGGTTATTTTGCTGCGAAGGAGACGGTTGCCGTGGTGGGGCCTCGTCGCAGGATGCTGCCGAACGTGCGGGTGCTGGGACCGTGTCGTCCGGATTCGCAGGTGGAGCTGGCATTTACGGATGGGATCTCGCTGGGGATTGACCTGCCGGTGCGGATCAGTGGTGACGTGAAGGGGACTCCGGGGTGTGTCCTGATGGGGCCGCATGGAGTGGTGGAGTTGCAGCAGGGTGTGATTCGTGCGATGCGGCACGTGCACATGGGTCCTGAGGATCTTGAGTATTACGGTGTGCGGGACGGGGATCTGGTGCATCTGCGAGTGGAGTCACCGGCGTGCACGACGGTGCTGGAGGATCTGGCGGTGCGAGCGGGCAAGGGGATCAAGCTGGAGGTGCATCTGGACACGGACGAGGGTAATGCGGTGAATCTGGATCGTGCGGTGAAGGTGGAACTGGTGAAGCCGAAGCCGTGTGCCTGTGGTCACTGAGTCGTGAGGTTTGAGTTTTCTTTACACCGACGCTGATGGATCAGTGTTGTTTTTTCGGGTGCCGGCGACAGTTCCGGGAGGGGGCGGTTGCGGCGGGGAGAGAGTTGAGATGGCAAGAACGAGTGAAGCTTTGGGAATGATTGAGACGAAGGGATTCGTCTGCATGCTGGAGGCGATTGATTCCATGCTGAAGGCTGCGAATGTGCAGCTGGTGTCATGGGACAAGATCGGCAGTGGTCTGGTCACGGCCTTTATTACGGGCGACGTCGCTGCCGTGAAGGCTGCTCTGGATGCTGGTTCAGCAGCGGCATCGAAGCTGGGTCAGGTGATCAGTGCCGAAGTGATTCCGCGTCCGCACGAGGACGTGGCATCAGTGCTGCCGAAGCCGAAGGTGGCTCCGGCTGCAGCGAAGAAGTGATTTTCTGACAGCGGCTGATTGCCGTGGTGTCGGGAAACTGTGTCAGAGTTTTCATTTCAGGATCAGAATTCAGGGGAAGTGTCAGCGATGAACGAAGCGATTGGGATGATTGAGACCAAGGGGCTGGTGGCTGCTGTGCATGCATCGGATGCGGCGCTGAAGGCTGCCAATGTGACGCTGGTGAAGCAGTTGAACATTGGTGCTGCATACATCACGACGATCATCAAGGGTGATGTGGGTTCGGTGCGGGCTGCAGTGGATGCGGGCGCGGCAGCGGCTTCGCAGTCCGGTGAGCTGGTGTGTGCTCATCTGATTCCGCGTCCGGAAGCATCACTGCTGGAATCGGTGCTGTGAGAAACGAGAACACCATTGATGCCTCCGCCCGGAGCGGTTGCGGGAGTGATCCGGTTCCGGGGCGGAAGCAGCGGTGAAGTTCTGAGGGTGGTGACAGCTGAGGGAGTGGTGAGAGGGAGCAGGACGCCGGTTCGGGGAGCGGCATTGAGGCTGCGACTGTGATCAGAGAAGGAGCAGGAGATGAAGGTTCTGGTAGCCAATCTGGGATCAACCAGTTTCAAGTATCGGCTGTTTGATCTGGAGCATGAGACGCAGCTGGCGCGTGGCGGCATTGACAGGATAGGTCAGCCGGACGCGATCAGCACCTGTTTTGCGGAGATCGGTTCGCACCGATCCGAGCTTCGTCAGGCGGTACCGAATCATGCGGCGGCTGTGAGTATCTGTCTGCAGCAGCTGACGGATGCGGAGCATGGCTGTCTGGAGTCAGTGGACGAGGTCGGCGGCATTGGATTCAAGGCGGTGTTTGCGGGCAGTCTGAGTGGTGTGCGGATCGTGGACGAGCCGCTGCTGCAGAAGATGGAAGCGTTGTCAGACATTGCTCCGGCGCACAACCCGCCTTATGTGCGGGCGATGCGTCAGTTGCAGCAGGCATTTCCACAGATTCCGCTCGTGGCGGCTCTGGAGACCGGTTTTCATGAAACGATTCCGTTTGAGCATCGGGCGTATGCGGTACCGTGGGAGTGGTACACGCAGCATGAGATTCGCCGCTGGGGATTTCATGGGGCCAGTCATCGGTTCATTGCGGGGCGAACAGCAGAGCTGCTGGGGCGTGCGGATCTGAAGATCATCAGCTGTCATCTGGGTGGCAGTGCTTCGGTGTGTGCGATCAGTGGTGGTGCCAGTGTGGCGGCTTCCATGGGAATGAGTCCTCAGGGAGGTTTGCCGAACAACAATCGTGTGGGGGATTTTGATCCTTATGCGATTCCCGTGGTGATGAAGGCGACGGGGCTGACGTTTGAGCAGGTGTTATCGGAGATGTCGTCGAAGGGTGGTTTGCTGGGGATCAGCGGACTGAGTGGTGACTGTCGTGATCTGGAGCAGGCGGCGGCTGCGGGTCATGAGCGTGCGGAGCTGGCTCTGCGGCTGTTTGAGGCTTCGATTCGGTCTTATGTGGGGGCGTACATGGCGCTGCTGTGTGGTGCCGATGTGATTGTCTTCACGGGCGGGATTGGTGAGAACAGTGAGCGGATTCGGACGAACGTCTGTGCTCGCATGGAGTGGGCCGGGGTGCAGCTGTGTGCGGAGCGTAATCGGGGCGTGAAGGGTGAGACCGGTCTGCATCAGGATGGCAGTCGGGTTCAGATCTGGACGATTCCGACGAACGAGGAAATTGTGGTGGCTCGGCAGACCGCAGCGGCAATTGCGTCGCGATGAGCGGGGGCGGTGCGGGGGTTTCAGTATCGGGGATCTGAGTATGTTTCTCGCAAGGATTACAGGCAGCCTCGTTTCAACTCAGAAGGTTGAATCGCTGGTTGGGCAGAAGTTGCTGCTGGTGGAGCCGCTGCGGGTGGACGAAAAGGATCAGTCGAGTCTGAAGCCGACGGGCCGTTCGTTTGTGGTGGTTGACACGGTGGGTGCCGGCGAGGGTGAAGTGGTGCTGTGTGTGCAGGGTTCCAGCGCCCGGTTTACGGCGGGGACGAAGGAGCTGCCGATTGATGCAGCGATCATCGGGATTGTGGACACGGTGCAGGTGCATTCGAAGACGGTGTTTCGTTCGGGTGAGTGAGATTTCGGGGGCAGAACAGATTCGCTGAGGGACTGGCGAAGTGGCAGAGGGTCGTGGAGGCGACCGTGCAGAGAGAAGCTGACGTGCAGGCAACAGAGCAGACGATACGGCAGGTGGTTCAGGAGGTTTTGTCGCAGCTGACGGGGCGTGCTCCGGCGGCTCCGTCGGCATCCGGCCGCTGGGGGGTGTTTGAGAATGTGGATGACGCGGTCGCAGCGGCTCAGCAGGGCTTTGAGCAGTTGTCGCGTGCGTCGCTGGAGCAGCGTCGGACGGCGATTGACATTGTGAAGCGGATCTGCGAGGAGCAGGCGGAGGAGCTGGGGCGTCTGGAGTTTGAGGAGACGAAGATTGGTCGTCTGGAGCATAAAATTGCGAAGCTGAAGGCGATTCGCACGGTGCCGGGTGTTGAGTTTCTGCGGACGGATGCGGTCAGTGGCAGTCACGGCCTGACGGTCACCGAGTATGCTCCGTTTGGTGTCATCGGTGCGATTACTCCGGTGACCCATTCACTGCCGACTCTGGCCGGCAACTTTGTGAACATGGTGGCGGCGGGGAATACGATTGTGTGCAATCCGCATCCGAGTGGTGCGCGGATTGCCAGCGAGGGAGTGCGACGATTCAATCGGGCGATTCATGCGGCGACGGGTCTTGAGAATCTGGTGACGATTGTGGGGAATCCCACGATTGAGTCGGCTCAGCAGGTGTTTGACCATCGGGGTGTGAAGCTGCTGGTTGTGACTGGCGGTCCCGCAGTGGCTCGTGCGGCCCTGCGAAGTCCGAAGCGGGCGATTGTGGCGGGTCCGGGCAATCCACCGGTGGTGGTGGACGCGACGGCCGACATCAGCAATGCGGCGAAGTCGATCGTGGCGGGTGCTGCTTTTGACAACAATCTGCTGTGCATCGGCGAAAAGGAAGTGTTCGCCGTGAAGGAGATTTTTGACCAGTTGATGAATGCGGTATCGCAGCATGGCGGATATCGCCTGAATGCGGCTCAGACGGCGGCGTTCACGGCGATCGCGTTTGCTCCGCCGAAGGAACAGGGCGGTCATTATCAGTTGAACCGTGACTTTATCGGCCGTGACGCGTCGTGGCTGGCGGCTCAGATCGGCCTGTCGATTCCGTCGGAAACTCAGATTCTGTACGGGGAGACGGACGAGCACAATCCGTTTGTCACGGAAGAGCAGATGATGCCGTTTGTGCCGTTCGTCAGAACGAACTGCACGGATCACGCGATTGCACTGGCAAGAAAATACGAACACGGCTTCGGTCATACGGCAATTATTCATTCGCGTGATGTGCATACGATCACGAAGATGGCGCGGGTGATGAACACCACGCTGTTTGTGAAGAATGGTCCGTGTATGGCGGGTCTGGGTCTGGGCGGAGAGGGTTACCTGTCGTTCAGCATTGCGACTCCGACCGGTGAAGGTGTCACCAGTCCGCTGACGTTTACTCGGCAGCGTCGCTGTGTGATGGTGGAAGACCTTCGCATTATCTGAGTGCGGGAGCAGTCATGCAGATCGCGAGGGTACTGGGGCATGTGACGGCGACGGTGAAGCATTCGTCGCTGAACGGCTGGAAGCTGATCGTTCTGCAGCCGCTGGATCAGCAGTTGCAGGAGGATGAGTTTCCGCAGCTGGCGATTGATCCACTGGGTGCCAGGAAAGGGGATCTGGTGTTTTTCACCAGTGACACGAAGTACATCCAGCAACTGACGAAGCGGAAGGACAGTCCGATTCGGTTTTCCGTGCAGGGCATCCTGGATGCTCAGCCGCAGGCCTGACGACGGTGTTTGAAACGGACAGACGACGGGTATGAAGCTGACAGCGGAACAAGTTGAAGAGATTGTGCGGAGCGTGCTGCGGGAGCTGCAGCCGGTTCCGGCGGGCGTCTCTGCAGCAGCGTCTCCGGCTGTGGTGTCTGCTGCGGTGTCTGACGATGTGATCCGGCTGAACAGTCTGGTGGTGTCAGAGGCGGTGTTGTCGGCTGCGGGAGTGGCTGGTCGCACGGTGTCACTGATGCGGGGTGCTGTACTGACACCATCGGGGCGGGATTACCTGCGTCGTCATGGGGTACGTGTGGCCAGTCAGTTGTCGGAAGCGGTGGCGGGTGGAGCCGTGGCTGCGAAGGCAGCGGGCGGGCTGTTGATTCAACTGCAGCGGTCTGCTTTGGTGGAGTCTGCATCCGGCTCGGCAGGCTGGGTTGTGGAGACAGTCAGCGGGGAGGATGCGGCGATCGGCCGGATTCTGCAGTTGCATGGCGGGCGTCCGCTGGCATGTGTCAGTGCGGATCCGGCGGTGTCTGCGTGCCTGCTGAATCGTCGTGCGGACGTGCGTGCAGCGGCGGTGACCGGCAGCGGTGATCTGCAGCGTTTGGTTGAGCGGATGCGGCCTACGGTGCTGTGCCTGGATGGAGTGGGCTGGAGCTGGATGCAGCTGGTACGGGCGCTGCGGATGATGTCCGTGGTGGTTCGATCAGTACCTTCCGGCTGGCGGGAAGTGCAGCAGGGAGCGGGACGATGAGGATTATGGAGTGTATCGGGCGGATAACGCTGTCGAAGTGGGATCCTTCGCTGAAGGGTGCCTCATGGAAACTGGCGGTACCGCTGAAGCATTCCGGGCTGCTGGGAGATGCAGCCGGTCGGACGGAACCGGTCGTGGTGTATGACGAAATGGGAGCGGGTCCGGGCTGCCTGATGGCTGTTACGGAAAGTGCCGAGGCTTCGACGCCGTTCCATCCGAATTCGAAACCGATTGACGCCTATAACGCGGCGATACTGGATCAGGTCAGCGTCGGCTGACAGAGACATCTGAGGACAGGTAATTCCCCAAACAATCAGTCAGGGTGCAGTAAGATGGCTAACAAGTGGAACAGCGGGATCAACGACCGGGCGCTGAAGGAAGAGATCTGCGAGATTGGTCGGCGTGTTTACAACAAGGGCTTTGCGGCCGCCAACGACGGCAACATCAGCATTCGTGTGGGCGAAAACGAAGTGCTGTGTACTCCGACCATGATCTGCAAGGGTTTCATGAAGCCGGACGACATCTGTGCGGTGGATATGGAGGGCAATCAGATTGCGGGGAAACGCAAGCGTACCAGCGAGGTGCTGCTGCATCTGGCGATCATGAAGCATCGTCCGGACGTGAAGTCGGTGGTACACTGTCATCCGCCGCATGCCACGGCCTTTGCGGTGGCGGGTGAGCCGATTCCGCAGTGCATTCTGCCGGAGGTGGAAGTGTTCATGGGCGAGGTGCCGATTGCCCCCTATGAAACTCCGGGTGACCAGCGTTTTGCCAGCACTGTGGTGCCGTTTCTGAAGGCCACAAATACGATCATTCTGAAGAACCATGGGACCGTATCCTTCGGGAAGAACCTTGAGGATGCCTACTGGAAGACTGAGATTCTGGATGCGTACTGTCGGATCCTGCTGCTGGCGAAGCAGATTGGGCAGCCGATGTATCTGAGTGAGGAGAAAAGTCGAGAGCTGCTGGATCTGAAGAAGAAGTGGGGCTTCGACGATCCGCGGTTCCACAATGAGAACTGCGACCTGTGCGGTAACAGTGCATTTCGTGAGGGATACAAGGAGAATATTCCTGTACAGCGGGCCTTTGAGCCAGCTCCGGATTATCCGGGTTACCTGCAGAAGCCGTGTGGCGAGCCGTGTGAGCAGAAGCCTGCGGAAGTCAGTGAGGATCTGGTGCGGATGATTACGCAGCAGGTCATGGCGGCTCTGGGCAAGGCCTGATTGAGCCTCGTGTGTTTCGGATTCATCGTGTCTGGAAGTAACAGGAAGCAGCGGCAATGAAGGTCAGCATTATCGGTGGTGGCGGGCTGGTAGGATCCTGTGCGGGTTTTGCACTGCAGGCGGGAAAGATCGTCAGTGACATTGTGCTGGTGGACGTGAATCGGGAGCTGTGTGAGGGGCAGGCACTGGACCTGCTGCACGGGGCTTCGCTGATGGCACCGCAGCGGATTTCCGCGGCGGGTACGGAAGCTGTGAAGGACAGTGACGTGGTGGTGATCACTGCGGGGCTGCGTCGCAAGCCGGACGAGAGTCGTCTGGACCTGATCAACCGAAATGTCGCCCTGTTTCGAACGATTCTGGCTGACATGAAGCAGCACGGTCTGAAAAAGGACGCCATTGTCTTTGTGGTATCGAACCCGGTTGATGTGCTGACCTATCTGGCGGTGAAGGAACTGGGTCTGCCGGCATCACAGGTGATTGGACTGGGAACGGTGCTTGACACGACCCGCCTGCGCAGCATGCTGGCGCAGCGACTGAACGTACCGCCGACTCAGGTCAGCGTGACGATCTTCGGTGAGCATGGCGACAGTATGGTGCCGATCTGGTCGATGGCACAGATTGCCAACCTGCCGCTGGACAAGTTCCCGGGTGTCAATCCGACGTTGATTGCGGAAGTGGAAAAGAAGACTCGCGGCAGCGGTGCCGAGGTGATCAAGAAGAAGGGTGGGGCGGGCTTTGCGGTCGGTGTCTCAATAGCCGACGTTGTGCACAGCATCGCGCTGGATGACAACAGGATCCATCCGGTCAGCAGCCTGATGAGCGGTGCTTATGGTGTGCGTGACGTGTGTTTTTCAATTCCGACAGTGATGGGCCGCAGCGGTGTGAAGAGTCACATCGAGGTGGAGCTGTGGTCGAAGGAGAAGACGGCGCTGGTGCAGAGTGCCAACGTGCTGAAGGAAACCATTGCGAAGGTGCTGAACAAATAGTGTCTGTTGCGATCTGCAGCGACCGATTTCGTGTGTGCAAAACGAACACCCGGGTGACCGGGTGTTTTTTTATTTTTGGCGGGTTGATTCGAAGCGGACACACTCAGAAGTTTCCGCTGCAGCGGAGATGTTCAGCCGTGTTGAATTTCGAAGCCTTTTCGGGGTTCGCGTGCCAGCAGTCCGGCGGCAGTGGGATCGTCTGTGATCTGTTCGGTTTCGGGGTTCCAGTTGATGGTCCGTCCGAGGCGGGCGGCGATACCAGCGAGGTGGCAGGTGGACAGAGCGCGGTGGTGACTGAACACGTCAGAAATCGGTTGTCGGCGATCGCGTACGGCTGTGAAGAAATTTGTGAAGTGGTCAGTCAGTGGGCGTTCACCGTAGATCTTTTCCAGTGTGCCGTCCGGCAGTGGATTCTGTTTCAGATCTTCGTGGGGTTTGCCGGTGATACGGCCGCGGTTGACGAAGATTCGTCCTTCGGTGCCTTCCAGCAGAATGCCGTTATCACCGTCATGGCGGATTTCGATTTCGATTCCGTCTGCGAACTGAGCACGAATCAGGAATTCTGTGGCAGTGTTGTAGCGGGCCGGGTCGACGGGATAGCCATCGCGAAATTCGACGGGATGTCTGACATGTTCCGGGATCACTCGGACCGGACCGGTGTCAGTTTTCGCCAGTGCCCACGTGGCGATGTCGACATGGTGTGCGCCCCAGTCGGTGAGTTTTCCGCCGGAGTATTCGTACCACCAGCGGAATTCGTAGTGGCAGCGGGACCAGCTGCGAGTTTCGCCGTTGTCGCCTGCGAGGTAGCGAAATTCCTTTTCCTGAGCAGGTCCCTGCCACAGGTTCCAATCGAGTGCTGCGGGGGCGGTGGCGACCGGCAGCGCGGGGCTTTGAGGAGCTCCGCCGATGCTGCACGTGGCTTTTTTCAGTTGCCCCAGTCGCCCGCTGTGTGCCAGTGCGACGGCTTCGATGAACTGTCGTTCGCTGCGCTGCTGGGTGCCGATCTGCACGATCCGTCCGGTCCGGCGGCAGACGTCACAGATCAGTCGACCTTCAGGGATGGTGAGGGTCATGGGTTTTTCGAGGTAGACGTCCTTGCCGGCCAGCATGGCTTCAACGGCCATCTTGGCGTGCCAGTGATCGGGTGTCGAGATATGAACGATATCGATTTTGGGGTCGTCGAGGATTGCGCGATAGTCGGCATGCAGTGAGGGTGCGGAACCGGTCCATTCCTTAACGATTCCGGCGGCCAGTTCGCGTCGTGAAGCATCGGCATCGCAGACGGCAGCGTAGTCTGTGAAGCGACGGAAATCCGGTGCTGAGCCCCACGGGCCATTGATGCCGGTGGCTTTCTGGCACCAGCGGCTGCCGGTACCGATTGCGGCTGCGACGGGTCGGTCGATGGCTTCGCGGAAGCCGGCAGCGCGTGAGCCGCGCGGCAGGATGGTGGCTGCGGCTGCCATGCTGCTCAGCAGCGTGCTGCGACGAGTAATTCTGCGAGGCTGTGTCATGGAGGAAGTTCCGACTCTGTGTCTGAGGTTGCGAACGACTGCGGGGCAGCATAGCGGTGGCGGGGCGGGAGTTCCAGTGGTGAACTCGGCCGTCCTGGCGCACTTTGGTCAGGGGGCGTGAGACTTGCAATCTGCGGGGCGATCGTCGAGGGTATGGCGGTCGTGGAGGCACGGGGCAGGTGACAGAAGGGGTTCTGCAATGCGCACAATGATCGTTGGTTGTTTTGCCTGGCTGCTGCTGTGTGGCGTATCATGCCGGGCTCAGGAGGCCACGCAAACCCCTGTGCAGCGGTTTGAGGTGCTGCTGTGGAACGGTTGTATTCACCGGGGTGATGGCAGTCCGCCCGGTATGGGATCGCTGGGTATTCGCGAGGGACGCATCAGTCTGCTGCCGGCCGACTCGGAGGCTCCTGCGGATCAGAAGATTGACTGTCGGGGGCTGGTCATTGCGCCCGGTTTCATCGACCTGCATACTCACAGTGATGAGCCGCTGCTGGACCGCAGGACGCGCGGCAGCGTGAATTATCTGATGCAGGGTTGTACGACAATGGTCACGGGCAATTGTGGTTTTGGCCCCGTGGATACGGCGAAGTTCCTTGCGGAGATTGATCAGTTTGGTGCGGGGACTAATGTGGCGCATCTGGTTCCTCATGGCAGTCTGCGTGCGGAGGTGATGGGGAGGGTGAATCGGGCGGCGACCGAGGAAGAGATGCAGCGGATGCTGGCACTGGCTGAGCAGGCGATGCTGGACGGAGCGTGGGGGATGTCGACGGGGTTGATCTATATTCCCGGCACGTTTACTCCGACATCCGAACTGACAGGTCTGGCGGGTGTTGTTGCGCGGCATGGAGGAATGTATGCCAGCCATATTCGTGGTGAGGGAACAGAGTTGCTGTCCAGCATCGAAGAGGCTCTGGAGATCGGGCGGGGATCCGGCTGTCGCGTGCACGTGTCGCATTTCAAGGCCAGCGGGCGACCGTCGTGGGGGACATTGCGGCTGGCGATCAGCCGCATTGAGGAGGCTCGGGCAAAAGGCCAGCAGGTGACCGCGGATCAGTATCCGTACACGGCTTCCAGCACATCGCTGGAGGCGACTTTGCTGCCCGCATGGGCTCGGGAGGGCGGCCGCGAGGCGCTGGAGCGGCGTTTGCGGGATCCGGGAGATGCAGCGCGGATTCGTGAGGACGTACTGCAGAAGCTGGCGACTGCCACGCGGATACAACTGGCGTCGTGCAGTTACAACCGCAGCTGGGTCGGTCGATCACTGGATGAAGTATCGCGGCTGGAGGGCCGCGAGGTGTGTGATATTGTGCTGGAGATTGAGCGGAACGGCGGGGCGTCGGTGGTGAATTTCAACATGAGTGAAGAGGACCTGCGGCTGGCGATGCCTTTGCCGTGGGTGGCTACGGCCAGCGACGGGGGTTCGAAAATTCCCTCTGGAACGCAGCCCCATCCGCGTTCCTTCGGGACATTCTCCCGAAAAATCGGGCGGTACGCGATTGAGGAAGGGGTGTTGACCCCGGAGGCGGCGATCCGCAGTGCAACGGGGCTGCCGGCAGAGATTCTGGGAATGTCTGATCGTGGGCTTTTGAAAGAGGGATTGGCTGCGGATGTTGTCGTGTTTTCACCGTCCGAGTTTCGGGATCGAGCGGATTACGACAATCCGTGGCAGGTTTCTGTGGGCTTACGACATGTTCTTGTGAACGGTGTGTTTGCGGTTTACGATGGCGTCCCGACGGGTGCCCTGTCCGGTCGATCATTGCGAAAAACAGTGTCTGTGAAGTGAGAGTGGGAATGTGAAACGATGGAAAACCGGCCTGCAATCGTTCAGCAGTTTGTTCGCGGTGGGGGGGAGCTGTTCATGATCAGTCGTCGTCATTTGCTGCAGTCTGCTGTTCTGGTGCCGGTGCAGGGGCTGGTTCTGGAGCCGGTTATGGCGGCCGTCTCCGATGCTGTTGCGTTGCGAGTGGCCGTGATTGGTCACACGGGGCGGGGGAATTACGGGCATGGTCTGGATACGATGTGGCAGCAGATTCCGGATGTGCAGATCTGTGCAGTCGCCGATGCGGATCCAGCCGGTTTGTCCGCTGCTGTGAACCTGTTAAAGCCGGGGAAGTCATATTCGGACTACCGCGTGATGCTGGCGGAGCAGAAGCCGGAGGTGGTGGCTGTTGGTCCGCGTCACGTCGATCAGCACCGTGATATGCTGCTGGCGGCCATTCAACATGGAGTCAGGGGAATCTATATTGAAAAGCCATTCGTCAGGACTCCGGCAGAGGCAGACGAAGTGCTGCAGGCGGCGAATGCGGCGGGTGTGCGGATAGCGGTGGCGCACCGGAATCGTTTTCACCCGGTTCTTCCGGTGCTTCGGCAGTTGCTGGTCGAGGGGGCGATTGGTCGAGTGCTGGAGTACCGTGGACGTGGCAAGGAAGATGCGCGCGGCGGTGCCCTCGACCTGTGGGTACTGGGTTCGCATATCATGAATCTGGCGGCGTATTTTGGTGGGCCACCGCGGGCTGTCAGTGCAACGCTGCTGCAGGACGGTCGGCCGGTGCAGAAGGCGGATGTGCGGGACGGAGCGGAAGGGATCGGTCTGCTGGCGGGAAACGAGCTGCATGCGCGATTCGAGCTTGAGTCGGGGCTGCCCTTCTACTTTGATTCCCTGCAGCATGCTCGCCGACGCGATACGGCGACGGATCGACCGGCGTCATTCGGGTTGCAGATTATTGGTACCGAGGGTGTGATTGACCTGCGGGCTGATCAGCATCCGCTGGCGGCAATCCGACAGGGCAGTCCCTTCGATCCGGACTTTGCTCAGCCACAGGTGTGGCAGGCAGTCAGTTCTGCAGGTATTGGCAAACCCGAGCCGGACGCGAAGCTTGCTCAGGCGCTGACATCACAGGTCCTGCCTGGGCGGGACCTGCTGAGGGCGGTACGTGAAGGTCGGCAACCGCTTTGCGATGGTGAGCAGGGCCGCCAGACCATCGAAATGATTTGCGGAGTGTTTGAATCCCATCGGCTGAACGGTCAGCGTGTAAGCTTTCCGCTGCAGACGCGGGTGAATCCGTTGTCGCTGTTGTAGCCGCTGGTCATGGCCGGGGCCTGAGTGGGCGGGCAGCGGAACAACGGCAGCGAAGGTTGCCGATTCGTCCAGGGGATTCACCTTGGAGCGGTCAATGCTGGCGGAGTGATTCGCAGACGCTGATTCAGGTGACTGACGTTGTGGACCGATCGTCTGCCTCCCGGCCACAGAACCTCCAGTGTGGCCGGTCCCTGCAACTGGCCCAACCCGAACAGCAGAGTCGCTTCGTTCTGATTGCCCTGACCGGTGCCGGCTTCGACCTGACGACAGAACGTGCGATCGGCGATTCGCAGAAGGACCTGAGCCCCGGTGGCATTGACAGCGGCCAGTGGTGGAGTGCCACGCAGTTCAACGGACAGCCATGCCTGCCCCTGCGGCAACTGGTTGATCCAAAGTCTCCCAGCGGAGACCAGATCCGGGTCACCGTCCTGATCAAAATCGGCCCACGCGGCCTGATAAGTTGGTGGCAGTCCGGAAAGCCCGACGGGGGATGACTGATCCAGCCATTGCCATTCGCCGGCCTGCAGAAAGAGTGTGGGCTGATTCCTGACATTGAATGACGCCGTTTCGTAGACGCTGGTGAAGAACAGGTCCAGTTGACCGTCGCCATCGGCATCAGCCACCGCCGGGGATGCCCACGACTCCTGATAGAAGACTCCGCACGGGCCGCGGTCTTCGAACTTCCAGCCGAGCTTTGCGCCCAGACAGCGGAGGAACCGGGATTTGGGCTGATCACCGCGATCATCGACGTGTGCGAAGTTGCCGGCAAACAGGTCGAAGTGCCCATCGTTGTCGAAATCACCCCAGGCGGCTCCAATGGAGTGGCCTCCGTCGAATCCAGGTGATGTTGCGAGGGCCCCGAGTTCGGCAGCGACGTCGACAAATTGCTGCGGCTCACGACGCCACAGCACATTGGGCTGAAGTCGGTAATTGGATACGTAGATATCCGAGTCTCCGTCCTGATCGAAATCGCAGGCCGTCGCACCGCGCGCTCGATACCGCTGATCTGTCTGTGTCAGTACAAACTGGTGATCGGGTTGCTGCTGCAGAAAGAATGAAGGCCACGTGATACCGGCATCCCAGTCTTCGTAGCCCGCGATAAACAGGTCGGGGCGGTGGTCACCATCGTGGTCCGACCAGCAGGCGGCGAGGCTGACGGTGCGGGGAAGTTCGGGAAGTGGCCAGACTGCAAAGCTTTTGCCTGCGTTGTTGCGGTACAGCTTTAACTGTGACCACGAAAACAGATCGGTGAAGCCATCGTTGTCGAAGTCATCAGCCACGACCTCGCCGAACCCGTCGGCCAGCTTCTCAAACTGCTGCCCGCCGCGGTTCAGCCAGACGGTTCCGCCGGCACACAGATCGGTCCAGCCATCCGCATTCACATCAGCCCAGCACGCAGCGCCCCCTCCGGGAACGAATTTCATGGACTGTTCAGCATCGGTAAACCGTAACGACGTGGCTGGGCTTGCTGCAACGGGGTCCTCAGCGAACGTTTGGGGTGCGTTGAAGGTGCCCGGAATTGCCGCAAGAAGCAGGGTGAGTCTGTGAAGGGTGGATGCCATGCCGGGGGTCTGCCAATCCGAATCAATCGTGGGGTAGTGAGCGGGTGAACGTGCGGGGAAAGCACGACGCGATTTGTGAATTTGACTCTGCAGCGCAGATCTGAAATGGCCTCAGGATCGGCTGCTGTTGAGTTGCTGCAATTGCAGGATCTGTTCCTGCAGCGGTGCGATACGGATGCCCCGCGATTCACCACGTTGTTCGCCGATTTCGATGCCCTGCTGCTGCTGCACGCAAAGAATTCTGGCCTCCTTGTAGTGCTGGGCTTTGAGCCTGGCGTTGTATTCGCGAAGTTGATTGGGTGTCCGAGCAATCATTTCAAGAACTTTGGCAGCTTCGGAAAATTGCTGTTCAGGCAGCAGACGAGCGATCTGTTCGGTGGTCAGTTCGTCGGTGTGGGACAGAAACCAGCACCACCGTTCGACAGCGATTTCATTATACAGTGTCGCAGCCGTGATCTGAAGGTGTTCCAGTTGCAAAAAGTGAATTTGCAGATCGTCGGTCAGGGTGAGGGGCTGGGATTTTTTGCGGAGTCTGAAATCGAGGTGCAGTTGTCAGGGCTGATTGACGAATGCGCCGGCAAGCACACAGATACTGTTCGACGGTTGCAGAGCCGTGTAATTCCAGCCCTGCTGCTGCCGAAGGGCCTGTAAGGCTCCTGAATCCCGCGGCTTGGCAGGAGCCTCGCCCTCCCACGTTTGCTGCGTTGGTTCCCTTCGGGAGGGCGAAGCTCCCGCTGAGCCGAACAGCTTGTCAGGTCGCTGGATTTCGCGGCTCGGCAGGAGCCTCGCCCTCCCAGGTTTTGTTGGATTGCGTCCCTTCGGGAGGGCGAAGCTCCTGCTGAGCCGAACAGTTCGTCAGGTCGCTGGATTTCGCGGCTCGGCGGGAGCCTCGCCCTCCCAGGTTTTGTTGGATTGCGTCCCTTCGGGAGGGCGAAGCTCCCGCTGAGCCGAACAGCTTGTCAGGCCGCTGGATTTCGCAGCTCGGCGGGAGCCTCGCCCTCCCACGTTTGGTTGCACTGTGTCCCTTCGGGAGGGCGAAGCTCCTGCTGAGCCGAACAGCTTGTCAGGCCGCTGGATTTCGCGGCTCGGCAGGAGCCTCGCCCTCCCAATCGCTGAATGCCCGTGGCTCGGCGGGAGCCTCGCCCCCCCAAGGGGAACTACCGAGCTCTATTTCGGTGCCCCCAACTACAGGACAACACTCGTTGGCTTGCTCACACCGCGCACTTCATTTTACGTTGAGCAGAAATGATGGTTACGTTGAGCAGAAATGATGGTGACCGGCACTGCGGGCTCAGTGTTTGTGAATGTGTTCATCGCTCTGAGGTACAATCACGCCGAAGGGAATTCCGGCATTCAACACAGTTATCCGGCAGCTGCAGTCTGTGCTGGTGAGTGCGTCCACCAACTGTGGGTCAGCGGAAACAAAGCGGGAGCTGCAGTTGGCCGGATCGTTTTTTTCAGGCGACGCTTTCAGCGTAAACTGAGTACCCCGGTTCCGGGTTGTCACATTGACCGTGATCTGCAACTGGTCAATGGGGCAGGCGGTGGTGCCCGTTGCATCCAGTATGTAAATGGTGGCCCAGTCGCGCCCATGCACCAGTTCGGCGTGCAGCTCGCCGTCTCCCATTTCCAGCAGCATTCCATGATGCGGCCCTGCAGCCGCGTGGTCATGTTCCGCATGATCGTGCGGCGGGGTTTCTGCGGCAGCTGCTGCACCAGTCGCGGAATTCTGTTGAGGGCGGGAGCAGCCGGACAGCAGCAGGGTCGCCACGAGCAGCAGCGGAAATCTCGGGCTGTTTTTCATGTCAGTGTCTCCCGTTCGTCGTGTTCGTGATGAATAGCGCGTGCGGCAGCTTTGCGACCGGCCGTCCAGAACAATGCAGGGTGAACAAAAAAGTCCAGCAGTGTCGAGCTGGCGATGCCTCCGAGGATCACCGTGGCCACCGGGTACAGAATCTCGCGACCCGGTTGGTGACCGGCAATGACGAGTGGCACGAGAGCGATACCGGCAGTGAGGGCAGTCATCAGTACCGGAGCCAGTCGTTCCAGTCCGGCTCTCACCACCATCGCCTCGGTAAACTGCTCGCCCTCATGCCTGACCAGATGCAGATAGTGGTTCAGCAGCAGAATCCCGTTGCGTGACGCGATGCCTCCGAGCGAGATGAAGCCGACCATGGCAGCGACTGTCAGCGTCTGCTGGGTGAGCACCAGTGCTGCAACAGCGCCAATGAAGGCCATGGGCAGTGCGGCCAGCACCTGCAGAGCGAGGTTGACCGAGCGGAACATGGAGCAGAGCAGCAGGAAGACAGCGATCAGTGAGACCAGCGACAGCACCATGATCCCGGCAGCGGCCGAACGCTGGCTCTCAAATTGACCACCGAATTCGACGGAATAGCCGGGAGGTAATCGGCTGATCATTGGTTGCAGTGCCCGTTGCATGTCCTCAACAACCTCCACGAGGCCACGTCCTGCCACATTGCACTGAATCAGGGCTCGACGACGGACGTTGTCGCGGTTCACGACATTCGGCCCGTCAGCGCGGGCAATCCGGGCCACGGCCGACAGCGGGATAGTACCCCCCCGAGGCAGGGCGATCGGCAGCCGCTCCAGTGCCAGAGGATCCTCGCGATACGCATCCTGCAGTCGTACCACCAGATCAATCGTCCGGGAACCTTCGAGCACTTCACCGACAACCTGCCCCTGCAGCGCCGTCTGCACGAAGTCTGAGATGTCGGCTGCAGTCAGTCCGTAAAACCGAAGTTTTTCCCTGTCAGGCTGCAACTGGAGCTGGGGTATTCGGACCTGAGGCTCCTGCATCAGATCGCGAACGCCGCTGATACCGGAAAGCACCTGCTGCATGCTGTCCGCTTCCTTTCTCAACTGGTCCACGTCATCACCGTAGATGCGGATTCCAATCTGTGCTCGGACGCCCGACAGCATATGCGAGATCAGGTGTGAGATCGGCTGTTCGACGGCCGAGACGATTCCGGGGATATCGGCCAGAGCCTCGCGTATGGTCTCCAGCTGCTCGGCCCGAGTTCCGGGTGACTGCGGATCCAGCTCCAGCAGGTATTCGCTGGCGTGCACACCTTCTGCGTGTTCGTCCTGTTCGGCTCGGCCCGTGCGCCGGTTGAAGCTGATCACATCAGGATTGTTCTGCAGTGCCTGCTCAACGCGGCGGTTGATGTCGATGGAGGCATTCAGTGAGGTGCCAGGCGGCAGCAGCACATTGAGCTGCACGGTGCCTTCATTGAATGGAGGCAGAAAGTCCCGGTCGAGACGTGCTGCAGCGACGGCGGAGACTGCAGTCACCAGTGCTGTGACGGTCAGGTTCAGCACCGGATGTCTCAGACTGAAGCGAATGATCGCTTCTGCCGGACGCTTCAGCATCCGCAGAAATCCACTTTCGTGCTCTGTCAGCCGACGAGTGTTGCCCAGCAGCCAGAACGACAGTACCGGCGTGACTGTGAGCGAGACCAGCAGTGAGGCCAGAATTGATACAATATACGCTGCTCCCAGCGGAGCAAACAGGCGACCTTCCATGCCGTCCAGTGCGAACAGCGGAATAAACACCAGCACGACAATCATGGTGCTGTAGACAATCGAACTGCGAACCTCGACGCTGGCGGAATACACCACCTGCAAAGCCGGTGCGGGATGCTGCAGCAGTCGGTTTTCACGAAGCCTGCGGAAAATGTTTTCGACGTCCACGATTGCATCATCCACCAGTTCACCGATGGCAACAGCCAGACCGCCGAGCGTCATGGTGTTGATGGAGATGCCGCAGGCCGCGAAAATCAGCGCAGTGATCAGTACAGAGAGGGGAATTGCCGTCAGGGTGATGAAAGTGATTCGCAGATTCATCAGGAACAGAAACAGAATGATGACAACCAGTATGACACCATCGCGCAGGGCATCGGAAACATTTCCGATGGCTCGATCAATAAAGGCCTTCTGCGAATAGGCAGGTTCCACGCGTGTGCCCTGGGGAAGAGAGCTTTGCAGCTGGCGAACGGCCTGCAGCACCTGCTCGGTGACTTTTCTGGTGTCGGCTCCGGGCTGTTTTGTGATATTCAGCATGACTGCCGGTCCGCCGCTCCACGCTTTGCCGTCGGGCTGACGTACGAACGCGGCGCTGTCTCCCCGACGCACCTGTGCTCCTTCCCGGACCTCGGCCACGTCGCCGATGGTGACTGCACGATCGCCCTGCATGGTGACGACAGTGCGACGGATATCGTCCGCATCCCGGACTTTCCCCGTCACCCGCACCAGCATTTCTTCGGCGTTCTGCTGGTCCAGATATCCTCCGGTACCGCTGCCACCGGCAGCGGCAGCAGCCGCTTGCAGTTGTTCGAGTGTCGTTCCGAATTTCTGCAAGAGTGCGGGATCGGCGAGCACCTGATACTGGCGACGTTCACCGCCCATGACGATCACCTGGGAAACTCCGGGAATCGCCTGCAGTCGCTGACGCAGGATCCAGTCTGCTGAGGTGCGCAGTTGCATGGGGGTCACAGCGGGATTGTCGTTCCACATGGCCAGCAGCAGGATTTGTCCCATGATGGATGCGGCGGGGGCCAATTGCGGGGAAATGCCGGAAGGCAGGCGGTCACGGACCGCCTGCAGGCGTTCAGCGACGACCTGCCGGTCCGTCATCAGGCTGGTGCCCCAGGCGAATTCGACGTAGACGACGGAAATGCCGACGCCTGACGAGCTGCGAACATGTTCAACGCCGCTGGCACCGTTCATGGCTGTTTCCAGAGGCATGGTGATCAGCGTTTCGACCTCTTCCGGGGCCATGCCGGGGGCTTCCGTCAGCAGCACAACTCGCGGACGATTCAGGTCTGGAAATACGTCTATTGGCAGTTTCGCCGACTGCCAGATGCCGACGGCCGTCAGCAGACAGGCAACGGCGGCAACCAGCATTCGCTGCTGCAGTGAGAATCTGATGAGTGCATCAAGCATGGGGCGGTACCGTGGCGTTTGCGGTCAGGTGAGTCAGTGAGAATGTCCGGCGTGCGGATCAACGGGCGCGGCTTTGCTGCGCAGTGCCATCAGGATCTGGGTGGCCGATTTGCCGGCGATGACATCACCAATAAACAGCGAGCCGTCGTCAGCGATGACGGCCGAATGAGTGTCCTCATGCAGCACGTGCACCGGAACGCGTTCGAACAGCCGTCCGTTGCGACGAAACACCAGTCGATCTGCTCCATCCCTGGCCACGGCGGATGCTGGCACCACGAATTGATCACTCCAGTGTTCGACCGGTATTGAGAGCTGCAGACGCTGGCCGGGCAGATACTTCCATTCCACGGTCCGCTGCCCGTTCGGTCCGCTGAGATCGCGAATGCGGGGGTTACTGAGTTCAATGTAGAACGGCAGGATGCGGGATTGCGGGTCAATTTCGACAGCAATTCGGGCGATGTGCAGGCCGGAGACCTGCTCATCGAAATTGCGACCGGGGAACAGGGCGTCGATGGGCCATTGCTCTGCAGCGGTGGTGGCAAGCAGTTCGCGGTCTTCGGCGAAAGCGTGGCCCTCGATGAGCAGATGTTCGGGATCGCTGAGCGTGCACAGCGGATCCCCGGCCCGCACGGCCTGCCCTTTGCTGGCGGCCAGTTGTTCGATGACCAGCAGGTGGCCGCTGTGCTGCTGCGACGAATTTCCGTTTTCGGCCGTTTGACGCGGTTGTTCCTGTTGAGTTTCAGCCGGGTTGCTGGCCATGCGTCGGGCTGAATCAGAGTCAGTGGCCAGCATCAGCGGTTCATCGTGGGAATGTTCGTCAGGTTCCGGGGCGGTGACCAGAAGGCTGCGGAGCAGGCGGCGCTCGGTGGCGATGGCGTCGACCTGCAGGTCGGTCAGTCCGTGCAGTCGCAGTGCTTCGCGCTGGGCTTTCAGCAGAGCCTGCAGGCGATCGCGGGAATAACGCCGTTCCAGCAGTGTTCGTCCGGAAAGTGCGCCCGATTCGGCCACCTGCTCCAGCCGTGTGACCTCCCGCTGTTCAACCTCCAGTTCCCCCAGCGTTTTCAGGAAGTCGGTCTGAGCGGTGACCAGTTCTTCGTGAGTGAGGCGAATTTCAAACAGCAGTGTTCCGGGCGTGACAGCTTCCCCGGGCAGTGAGTGCACGTGTGTTATGACACCGGTGAGCGGTGCTGAGACGTGGATCTGAGTTCGGCCGGGTCTGTCGACCACAACGCCCGGGATCCTGATGGAACGGAAGTAGTTGGAGCGATTGATGGTGAGCAGTGTGGCGGAATTCAGGCCGAGGTTCGCCTGGGCAGCGGTGGAAAGCGCGATGGCCTCAACGGCAGTCGTCGTGCGGTGCGCTGCGGCATCGTGACTGTCTGCAGCGGGTGGTGTTTCTGGCGCTGAGCTGACGGCGACCAGCAGTCGCTGGCGAACACCCGGAATCAGCAGGCTGAGGAATACGAGTGATGAAGTGAAGAGCAACCGGTACAAGTGGCTGCGTCGCGGAGCAGTGGCGGGGTGAGTCGTCATGGAAGATCCTGGAAGCGGGCGCAATCGTGTGCGTGCATCGAACGCACTGCGTGTGTGCGACGGGGAATGCAGGTGCTGGCAATCAGCAGGGCAGGGTGGGCCCGACATCAGTATGCGAGCCTGACCGCAGAGTCAGTGCCGGTCAGCGTGTGCCGACTGTCATACGAGCCAGCAGCAGAGGCGAATGCGCAGTGCGATCCCGTGGCAGTGATGGGCTGCAAAAACGGGGGATTTGTGATGCGGTCGCAAGGCGTTGGCGGCGGCCGGAACATCGGTGATTGCGGGCAGCCCGTGGCAGATGGCGGGTGCCAACTGGGGAAGTTCTGCGCGAGTATCGACGAAAAGACAGTCCTCGGCAGTGCAGTGTTCGGCCGGGGGAGTGGAGTCCTGGGGGCTGCGGTTGTGTGGCTTTTCCGTGCGGCTGCGGTGAGCACAGCATCCGGGGTGGGGCAGATTCGTGGAGGTCCGACAGTTGGCTGCGTTCGCGTTGTGCTGGTGATGCAGGCAGCAGCCGAAGATGGCGTGTGCCATGACGGTGATGAGCAGCAGCAGTTTGGCGAGCAGAGGAAACACGCAGGAAGCCGGGGGCAGAGGGAGTCAGAAAATGTTACTGATTGCAGGAAGTGTATCGGCAGCAGTAGACGGAAGCGCGGCAAATCTGTCAAGAAAAATTGATCAGCGAGGCGAATGCCGGGCGGGAATCCGGGCTGAAATCCGGATTTTTGCGGCAGCGGCTTATTTACCAATGACTGAGGGCTGTTACCACTGCGAATCCGCAGCGATCTGTTCGGGGTTCAGCGGACCTTCGCGGGTCAGCAGGGGCCACAGGACCGGATCGCTGAGGATTTCAGTGGTGGAGTGCGGCTGGTGATTGATCCACAGAGTCTCGTGGATCAGCCGTACAGCGTGGCTGTAATCCACGTACTGCTGACTGTGTCCGGCGTAGACAGGCTGAATGGGCAGCCCGTCGGGCTGCTGCCAGCCGTACAGTGCCACTTTGCGGGGCTTGTGCAGCAGACGCGTGGTCAGCACGAGGTCTTTTTTAACGCCTGACAGCAGAAATGGCTCGGCTGTTTCCTGCATCAGGAGTTGTTGCCGAATCAGATTCTCGTGCTGCAGCAGGGTGGCTGCGGACTCGCGCTGTTCGGTCAAAGGCTGTGGTTGCAATCGCACGGTGGCGGCGTCGTGGATGTCATCCGACAGCTTCGGTGTGATCAGCAGGCACCCGAGGATGCGGGCCATTCGCGACGCCGTACCCGGTGTCACAGCGATGCGGCAGAAGTCATCGTCGCTGCCGACTGCGAGGAAATCGGCGGTGACAAAGCCCACTGCTGACAGTCGTTGCCCGTCAGCGGTGGAGGCTTCGATCTGCAACGGCACGAAGCTGCGGGAATGTCGCGGGACGTTTCCGGCCTGCAATTCTGCCAGCAGCCGTTGTTCGCGATCCGCCAGAGAGCAGTCCCGCAGACTGGTCAGCAACTGGC